>Ga0366751_1016_pt1 | contig 36580 bp, 28 predicted proteins | sample BONcelHN113001D5_FD_207087 | JGI IMG/M metagenome (GOLD analysis project Ga0366751, IMG submission 207087) | Enriched cells from coal bed in the Powder River Basin, Montana, United States - BONCAT cells N11 rep1 HSBNCT.N11.300.1.D5 ...
GCAATCAGGAAATTGCACATCTGACCAATCTTCCTAAACCGACCGTGGCACGTATTACCAGTACCTTGGTTTCTTTGGGCTATTTAAAGCAATTACCCAATACCACCAAATATTTACTCGATGTTGGTGTATTGGCATTAGGCTATTCAGCACTGTCCAATATCTCTGCACGCACTCAGGCACAACCTTTTATGGAGGAAATGTCTAAATATGCACAGGCACCAGTAGCGATGGCGACACGCGACCGATTAAACATGATCTATCTGAATGTAGTGCATACAGATTCTACACTCACCATGCGTCGTCCGATTGGCTCAACTTTACCTATTCATAGTAGTGCGATGGGCCGGGCATGTTTGGCTGCTATGGTTGAGAAAGAGCGCCATTATTTATTTGATGCGATTAAAAAAAGAAATGAAGACAGTTGGCCGAGTATTAAGCGTAATTTAGAACGTGCAGTTCGCGATTATCAAGATTATGGTTATTGTCTGTCTATTGGTGACTGGGCCAAAGATGTCAATTCGGTGGCGGTACCGCTGATTCATCCGCAACATGGCATTTTGGTGTTTAACTGTGGCGCGCCAAGTTATTTGCTGGATCAGGAAAAGCTGGAAAATGAGATCGGGCCACGCTTAATTCATATGGTCAATAATATTTCCAGTACCTTAAATAACAACTAAAAAATTTCAGATAAATAAGAAGCGCCTAAATGGCGCTTCTTTTATGCAATTTGATTAATAAATTAATCAAATTTAAATGCTTCAGGGTCTAATCTGAACACGACCTCACCGCCTTCTAAAATATTAGCGGCATGCGTTTTAGTGCGGTTTAACAATTTACTGTAATAAAATTGCGCAGTCGCCAGTTTTGCTTGATAAAACTCATCTGTTGAGCCTGCTGTAATTTGACTTTGTGCAACCTGTGCCGCTTTAGCCCATACATAAGCCAGTGTCACATAGCCAGAGAAATACAGATAATCGACAGAGGCTGCACCTGTTTCGTCAGGGTTGGTTTTGGCTTTTTTCGCAATAAAATCAGTCAGATTTTTCCATTCTGTCAATAATTCAGACAACTTGTTTAACAAGGATTGAATACCCGTCTGGTTTTGATGTTTCGCGATAAAATGTTCAATCATATCGGTGAAATTATTTAAAAGAACACCCTCTGATTTCAAGATTTTACGACCGAGCAAGTCAATCGCCTGAATTTCGGTAGTGCCCTCATATAGACAGGCAATACGCATATCACGCGCCAACTGTTCCATCCCATGTTCAGAAATATAACCATGACCGCCAAACACTTGCATACCATGTTTAGAACATTCCACGCCCATTTCCGTTAAGAAAGCTTTGGCAATTGGAGTTAATAAAGCGAGCAGATCTTCAATTTTTTTCTTTTCAGCCGTATCCTGAGTTACCCCTGCTACATCGACCCAATGTGCAATTAAATACGTTAATATACGGCCTCCTTCGGCAAAGGCTTTTTGGGTCAGCAACATACTGCGTACTGCAGGATGGACAATAATCGGATCGGCTGCTTTTTCAGGGAATTTTGCACCACCAAGCGCACGTAAAGCCAGGCGATCTTTGGCATAAGACAAAGCACCTTGATAACTTGCTTCAGAAATGGCTAAACCTTGGGTTGCGGTACTTAAACGCGCTGCGTTCATAAAAGTAAACATACACAGTAAACCTTTATGCTCCGGACCAATCAAATAGCCACGTGCAGCATCAAAATTTAGAACACAGGTCGCGTTACCATGAATGCCCATTTTATGTTCAAGCGAACTGCATACCACATTATTACGATCAGCTTTATTACCCTCTGCATCCACATTAAATTTTGGAACAATAAATAGAGAAATACCGCGTGTACCCTCAGGTGCATTTGGCAAGCGAGCCAGTACAATATGCACAATATTTTCTGCCAAATCATGATCGCCTGCAGAAATAAAGATTTTTTCACCGCTAATCGCATAGCTGCCATCTTCATTTGGTACAGCCTTGGTACGAACTTGCCCCAAGTCTGAACCTGCTTGTGCTTCTGTTAAGCACATGGTTCCTGTCCATTGCCCGCTAATTAATTTCGGCAGATAAATTTGTTTTTGTTGTTCTGTCCCATGGTGATTAATCGTGCGCATAGCACCATGCGATAAACTTGGGTACATGCCCCATGCCCAGTTACACGCCGTAGTCATTTCCTGAATTGCGGTACGAAGTAAGTTTGGTAAACCTTGACCACCAAATTCTTCACGTGCAGTTAAGGATGGGAAACCTAATTCAACATATTTATTATAAGCTGCTTTAAAACCGTCTGGTGTAGTCACAATCCCATCTTTTAAAGTACAACCTTGACGGTCGCCTACTGCATTTAAGGGCAGAATTTCATTTTGGCAAAAATCTGCTGCGACATCTAAATATTGATTAAATAATTCAGCCGACACTTTGTCTTGGTAATATTCAAAACCAGAATAAGTTTCTTCAATGTTGAGCACTTCATTTAAGACAAAGTTCATATCTCGACGCGGTGCAATATAATCTGGCATTGTTTAATCCTTCCTTTTATATTCCCTGCTAAAATTTTTAAATATTTGGCAGAGTAGTTCCAATGTTCTTGTGATCTTTAAAATGAATATTTCACATTTATAACGGCGTGATTTTTTCACATCATAGAAATAATTTCGCATAACGAAATAATATTCCATATATTTACTATTTACTACAAAAAGCACATCAATCCGTTTTTTTTGATTAAATTTTATACATTTCTATCTAAACAGAGTCATTTAATCTTTGAGAATCTGCCATATTTTCTCGTTTAATTAATGATGAATAAAAATATCTGAATAAAATCATTTTTATCTTTCTCATTTTTCTATAAAAAACAGCGAAAAACTCATATAAGAATTAAATATTTTGCAATACAAAATTTTATTTTATAAATTTCCAGATTATGTTATTTTTCAATAAATCGAAAAAGACAGGACAAGGAATAAAGGAATGCTGACTGACCAATATTCAGGAATTGAAGCACTTAATGCACTTAAAAATGGTGAAATTCCACATGCACCGATGGCCAAGACCATTCCTATGAAACTAGTGGATGTGCAAGAAGGATATGTTGTGTATGAAGTTACACCGGGTGAAGAACATATTAATTTACAAGGTGGCGTGCATGGTGGATTCTGTGCCACTGTTCTAGACAGCGTAACGGGCGGTGTTGCCCACTCCATTATGGAAAAAGGCAATCGCTTTGCGACTGTAGACTTGAATATTAAAATGATTCGCCCCATGCAAGTCGGAAAAACCTATCGAGGCATTGGGCACTTGATTAATGCTGGACGGACAATTGTCAGTACTGAAGGCAAAATTATTGATGAAAATGATAAAATTTATGCGCATGCTACCGCAACCCTAATGATTATTCGAAAATAAACAAAAAGAGCGGTATCTTTTGAATAGATACTGCTCTTTATGTGATTATTTAAGTAATAGGTATAGCGTCTTAATATCCACTAGCCAAAATCTGTACGAATATTATTTACCATATGTACTAAACGCGGAGCGATTTCATCTTCCAGCTTTTCACGGCTTAAAATAAAGCTTGGCCCACCACAGTTAAATACCAGTAATCCATGTTGATCGTGATAATAAGGTACAGCCACTGAATTCACATCTTTATGCCAGTCACCGACCGAGAAGCAATATCCAAAATCTTGATAATCTTTAAAAGCCTTATCTAACTCACGATTTATTTTTATCCAGTCTTCTTTGTGTTTGGCACGAATGGCATTGAGTAAAAATTCACGCTCATCTTCTGGCATAGCTGCCAAACATGCACGACCAACAGAACTTAAATGAATGGGTAAATAGGTACCGACTTGGCGTCGCATAGTAACACTACCCTTGCCTTGCACGACATCTAAGTAAATCATGTTTAAGCGGTCACGAGTTGCCATTGCAACTGCTGCACCTGCATAATCTGCTAATTCTTTCATGTATGGATGAGCAATCGAACGGATTGAAAGATTCGACAACATCGAATAACCAAATGAGAGCACGCCAACAGACAGTTGAAATTTACTTGAGTTTGATACTTGTTTTAAATAACCCAAACGTGACAGTGTATGAGTTAAACGGGTAATGGTCGGTTTCGGCAAACCTGTCATTTGAGAGAGTTCTTGATTACCTAAATGTTGATGTTTTGGGGTAAAACAACGTAACAGTTCCAAACCACGGGCGAGAGCGGTAATATATTGACGATCATTTTCATCCTGCATATCCTCAATAGGATCCAGGAGTTCATGTCGTAAAGGAGCTAATAGCTTCTCCGCTTGTTCCGATTCTGTCACTTCAGTCATTTAAATGGCCTAATTTCTTTAATTCTGTTTCGCATTGCGAAAATTATAATATAAATATCCTATTAATAGCAAAGAAGCGACTTGTAAAAGTTGCTTCTTTATTCATTTTAATAAAGCTTTTAAGATGGATTAACCAATAATACCTTTGCTTCGCAGTTCTGCTAATTTTTCAACATCCGCTACCCGCGCCAAAATTTCATTAGTATGTTCACCCAGCATTGGCGGTGCCTTCTTGTATTCCACTGGAGTACGAGAAAGTTTGATTGGGGAACCAATTACTTTCAGCTTATCTTTTAAAGGATGCTGCATTTCAACCAGCATATCTCGGGCTTTCACTTGCGGTTCTTCAAAAGCTTGTTCAAGGTTATTAATCAATCCAACCGGTACTTTCACCGCATGAATCACTTCAACCCAATGTTTTGCATTAGCACCAAGGAAATGCGCAGATAATAACTCGCCAATTTCACTGCGGTGTTTAATCCGCAGTGCGTTAGTGGTAAAGCGTGGATCGTTAGGTAAATCAGGCAAACCAATCGCATTGCTTAATGCCACAAATTGTTTGTCATTGCCGCAAGCAATAATAAAGTCTTGGTCTGCTGCTTTAAACACTTGGTAAGGCACAATATTGGCATGCGCATTACCATAGCGCCCTGGTACTTTGCCTGACGCTAAATAGTTCATGCCTTGATTGGCAAGCGTTGCCACTTGTACATCAAGCAATGCCATATCAACGTGTTGACCTAAGCCAGTAATGGTACGATTTAACAACGCTGCTTGAATGGCAATGGTTGAATACAGACCCGTGGTTAGATCAGCAAAGGCCACACCTACTTTTTGTGGACCACCGCCTGGCAAGTCATCTTTTTCACCAGTCACAGACATTAACCCGCCCATACCTTGGATGATAAAGTCATAACCCGGTTCCGGTGCACGTGGTCCGGTTTGACCAAAACCGGTAATTGAGCAATAGACCAGTTTTGGGTTAATGGCACTTAAACTATCGTAATCCAGTCCGTACTTTTTCAGCGAGCCGGCTTTATAATTTTCAATCACTACATCAGAGTCTGCAGCTAAAGCGCGGACCAGTTCCTGACCTTCAGCGGTCGAAATATCAATCGCAACGGAAAGTTTATTTCGGTTCGTAGATTGGTAATAAGCCGCTTCACGTGTGTCCTCACCTTGATTATTCTTCATCCAAGGTGGACCCCATAAACGAGTGTCATCACCCGTTTTTGGACGTTCAACTTTAATCACTTCTGCGCCTAAATCTGCCAAGATTTGACCACACCAAGGACCTGCAAGTACGCGACTTAAATCCAGTACGCGAATACCCTCTAATGCACCCATGTGTCTTTCCCTTTATACACGTTCAATAACCATTGCGAGACCTTGTCCCACACCAATACATAAACTGATTACAGCATATTTTTTGCCGCTGCGTTGTAGTTCACGTGCCGTTGATAAAGCCAGGCGAGCGCCCGATGCCCCCAATGGATGACCGACTGCAATCGCCCCACCATTTGGATTGACACGTGGATCGTTCAAAGCAACGTCTAAACCTTGAAGACATGCCAACACTTGAGAGGCAAAAGCTTCATTGATCTCGATGATGTCCATATCAGCCAAAGTCAGGTTAGCACGTTTGAGGGCCAGCTTGATGGCGTCAACCGGACCTGCACCCATAATACGTGGTTCAATCCCGGCTGCACCCGATGCCAAAATCTTGGCAATCGGCTTAAAGCCCAAGGTTTGCTCAGCCTGCTGCGAACCAATCAACAATGCTGCTGCACCATCGTTCACGCCTGAAGCATTCCCGGCAGTAACTACGCCGCCCTCAAATAATGGTTTCAGTTTTTGCAAAGCTTCCATATTAGACGATGGGCGTGGATGCTCATCCACTGCAACTAGTTTAGGCGGCAACTTGCGGCCTTGTGGCACTTCGATGCCAACAATTTCACCTGCAAAGAAACCAGCCTGTTTGGCAGCTTCATATTTGGCTTGCGATGCTGCCGCGAAGGTATCCGCATCTTCACGCGTGATGCCGTATTCAACCGCCACGTTGTCACCAGTTTTTGGCATGGTGTCATCACCAAACTGCTTTTCAATCGCAGGGTTCGGGAAGCGCGCACCAATGGCTGAATCAAAGACTTTAAAATCACGACTAAAGGCTTTTTCGGACTTGGCAAAGACAAAAGGTGCGCGTGACATGGATTCAACACCACCGGCGATAAAAATGTCGCCTTCGCCACAACTAATGGCACGTGCTGCATCAATTACAGATGCCAAACCTGATGCACAGAGACGGTTTACGGTTTGCGCCGGGGTTTTGACATCCAAACCTGCAAGCAATGCAGCATGACGCGCGATGTTACGGCTGTCTTCACCGGCTTGGTTGGTGTTGCCCAAAATCACATCGTCATAGATATTGTTGGGTAAATTGTGCTTTTCAAGAAAAGCCTTAATCACATGCGCAGCCAGATTGTCCGGACGAATCGTGGCTAGCTCACCGGCATGACGACCAAATGCGGTACGTACGCCATCATAAATATAGGCATTTAACATAGGAGTTTCTTTCTAATTCGCTTAAACAGCTGCGCTGTAAAGTAAAGATAAATTCAGTTGTGCACGACGTTTCAGCCATGGGCTTGGACGGTAGCGCTGATCGCCAGTGTTGGCATAGATTCGTTCCAGAATCAGCAAGATGCGTTGTGCGCCCAATACATCGCCCCATGAAATTGGACCATGCGGATAACCGAGACCCAATTTCACCGCTTTATCGATGTCAGACGCTGTGGCAATTTGTTGCTGTGCAATGTCACACGCCAAATTCACCACCATCGCCAAGACACGCTGCGCAACAAAGCCCACGCTTTCAGCAATTACCGTGACGTCCTGTTCATCTTTGGCAAATATCGCATGCGCCTGGTCGATGTAATTTTTCGCAGTCACAATGGATGGCATGAGCGTGCGGTGCTTGGCAAAATCCGTCAGCAGATCAATCGACACGACACGCGCTGCATCTACGCCCAAACGTAAAGCGGCAGTCGTGCTGTCTTCACCATAAGTGGCAAGAATAATCAGGCTGTCTGCCGCAGGTTGTTCTGCACTGTCCAGCACCAAGCCTTGCGCGCGGATGTAATCACGTAAAAGGCTGGCATCTTGCTCACGGTCTGCGGCAATCCACACCGCATTAAAGTGGTTGACTGCCGGAACAACTTGTAACGGTGCTTCGTTGGTTTTCTTGCCATCAATATATTTATAGAAACCTTCACCGACTTTACGACCGACTTTTTTACCGGCCAACATTTGACGGGTTAAAGGGTGTGGACGATAACGGTCTTCTTGATAGTACTGGTTAAAGATCGATTCCATCACCGGATGCGATACATCCAGTGCGGTTAAGTCGAATAACTCGAGCGGTCCCATGCGGAAACCGGCACCTTCACGTAAAATACGGTCGATGTCTGAAATCGAGGCAACGCCTTCACCGAGTGCTTTTAACGCTTCGGTACCATAGGCACGACCGGCATGATTAACGATGAATCCCGGGGTGTCTTTGGTGCGTACACCGAAATGACCCATGCGCTGTGCCAGTTCAAGCAGATCTTCAACCACCTGTTCATCTGTGGCTAAGCCTGCAATCACTTCGACAATTTTCATCAAAGGCACAGGATTAAAAAAGTGGAAACCCGCCATGCGCCCTTGATGCTCAAGATTTGATGCAATCGCGGTTACAGACAGTGAAGATGTATTGGTGGCTAAAATCGTGCTAGGCGCAACAATGGCTTCAATCTGTTTAAACAAGCTTTGCTTGATCTCAATGTTTTCAATGATGGCTTCAACCACCATGTCCACACCTGCAATTTGTTCAATGCTGTCTAAAATTTTAAAACGTGCCAAGGTTTCATTCAGCACTTGTTCAGTGAATTTGCCTTTGGCCTGAAGTTTTTCCAATGTGCCTTGGAGTTTGGCTAAACCCGCCTCGGCAGCACCGGCTTTGGCATCAAATAAACGAACTTCCACGCCGGCTTGTGCAGCTATTTGCGCAATGCCCATACCCATTACACCAGTACCGATCAACGCCATAGATTGAATGGTCATGTCTTATTCTCCCGTGTACTGTGCAGGACGTTTTTCAAAAAATGCATTCACGCCTTCTTTTTGATCTTTGGTGTCAAATAGAATCTGGAAGGCTTTACGTTCTAAAGTCAGCGCGCCTTGCAAAGACAAGTCCTGACCCAAATTGGTCACTTCTTTAATTTGCTGAACTGCAATTGGAGAGAAACCTGCGATGGTTTTTGCAATCTCAAGTGCATGAGAAATCGTGTTTTCATCTTCCACCACTTCAGATACCAAGCCCATTTGACTAGCTTCTTCAGCACTTATAAATTTACCCGACAACACCAGCAGCATGGTTTTAAATTTACCAATGGCACGCAGCAGACGTTGCGTACCGCCCGCGCCCGGCATCAGGCCGAGTTTCACTTCAGGCTGACCGAATTTGGCCGACTGGCCGGCAATGATGATATCGGCATGCATCGCCAATTCACAGCCGCCCCCCAAGGCATAGCCATTCACCGCCGCAATAATCGGTTTGGTGCAATCAACCAAGCTTTGCCAGTACTGTTCGGTATGGCGTAAATACATTTGCGCTGTGGTTGCAGTGGTGAAGTCTTTAATGTCAGCGCCGGCCGCGAAGACCTTTTCACCGCCAGTAATCACAATAACGCGTACTGCAGGATTGTGGTTCAGTATTTGAAAAGTTTCTGAAAGTGCCTGACGTAGTTCCAGATTCAGTGCATTCCTTGCTTCAGGTCGATGTATTTCTACAAGCGCTACGCCATCTTCTGGAAGGGTAAGTTTTAATATTTGGGTGCTTTCCATAATCTTTAAATTTCGCACAGCGGTATATTAACTACAATATACATAACTTTAACCCAATTTTAAATTAAATTTTTTCATATGAAAAATAATTAATAATAATGATAAATGCATATTTTTTATAAAAAACAAATATTTAAATCTTAAATATTAATAAATAATAAATACCGCTATGCGAAATATACTTTCGTATATATTGTGCATACGATATTTTTTGATTAGTATCCGGATAAATTTAGCTTAGTGACTACATCTTGTTCGATTTTATTAATTAAAAAAACAAGCTGTTAATCCTAAAAACGGAGTTAGGACATGATTCGCGATCAGGAAACCTTAGACCAATTAGTCGATATGATTCGTCAATTTGTTGAAGGTGTATTAATCCCAAATGAAGAACTCGTTGCTGAAACAGACGAAATCCCTACAGAAATCGTTCAGCAAATGAAAGAGTTAGGATTGTTTGGTTTAACAATTCCTGAAGAATATGAAGGCCTTGGCCTAACTATGGAAGAAGAGGTTTATATTGCCTTTGAATTAGGCCGTACCTCTCCTGCTTTCCGTTCGCTTATTGGTACCAACAATGGTATCGGTGCTTCAGGTCTGATCATTGATGGTACAGAAGAACAAAAACAATATTTCCTGCCTCGCTTAGCCAGTGGTGAAATTATTGGTTCATTCTGCTTAACCGAACCGGATTCTGGTTCTGATGCTGCATCTTTAAAAACAACTGCAGTAAAAGATGGCAATGAATACATCTTGAATGGTACCAAACGCTTTATTACTAATGCCCCACATGCAGGTGCTTTCACGGTAATGGCACGTACCAATCTTGAGTTGAAGGGTTCAGCTGCTATTTCTGCATTTATTGTCGACAGCAAAACGCCTGGTATTTCTCTTGGTAAACGTGACAAGAAAATGGGCCAAAAAGGCGCACATACCTGTGACGTGATTTTTGAAAACTGCCGTATTCCAGCATCTGCTTTAATTGGTGGTGTGGAAGGCGTTGGTTTTAAAACTGCAATGAAAGTGCTTGATAAAGGCCGTATTCATATCGCAGCACTGAGCGTTGGCGCAGCAACACGCATGCTAGATGATTCGCTTCAATATGCGGTTGAACGTAAGCAATTTGGTCAAGCAATTGCTAATTTCCAGTTGATTCAGGGCATGTTGGCCGATTCAAAAGCTGAAATTTATGCAGCTAAATGCATGGTGCTTGATGCGGCGCGTCTACGTGATGCAGGCAAAAATGTCAGCACTGAAGCGTCATGCGCAAAAATGTTTGCTACAGAAATGTGTGGCCGTGTGGCAGATCGTGGTGTGCAGATCCATGGTGGCGCAGGTTACATCAGCGAATATGCGATTGAACGTTTCTACCGTGATGTCCGTTTATTCCGTTTGTACGAAGGTACCACTCAAATTCAACAAGTAATTATTGCGCGTAACATGATTAAAGAAGCTACGCGTTAACAGTTTGGCTGGGTCACTCTCCTTGCGACTCAGCCTTTTTTATAAGGTAATGGATTATGGCTGTTAATACTTTATCCAAAATTAATCCAAATACATGGAAAATTGCATTTGTATTTGCGTTCTTGGCCTTATTGGTTGATGGCGCTGACTTAATGCTTTTATCTTATAGCTTAAGCAGTATTAAAGCTGAGTTCGGATTAACATCGGTCGAAGCTGGGATGCTTGGAAGCTTTACCCTTGCAGGTATGGCGATTGGCGGTATTTTTGGTGGATGGGCATGTGACAAATTCGGACGCGTCCGTACTGTTGTTATTTCTATTTTATTATTTTCTGTGTTGACTTGCGGTCTTGGTTTTACGCAATCATTTGTCGAATTTGGTACTTTGCGTTTCTTCGCTTCATTAGGTTTGGGCTCTTTATATATTGCCTCTAATACCCTCATGGCCGAGTATGTTCCGACAAAATACCGTACAACAGTATTGGGTACACTCCAAGCAGGCTGGACGGTCGGTTATATTGTCGCAACTTTACTTGCAGGCTGGTTAATTCCAGACCATGGCTGGCGCATGTTGTTTTATGTGGCTGCAATCCCGGTTGGTTTGGCGATTCTGATGCATTTTATGGTACCAGAACCTGCTGCATGGCAAGAGAATCGTTTCAAGAAGGTTGAATTAACAGACAAACCTGCCGAATCGACTTGGAAAATGATTTTTCAAGACAAGAAAAATCGTAACATGTTCATTCTTTGGGCGTTAACAGCTGGTTTCCTACAATTTGGTTACTATGGTGTAAACAACTGGATGCCGACATACCTCGAAAGCGAATTGGGTATGAAGTTTAAAGAAATGACGGCTTATATGGTAGGTACCTATACCGCAATGATCTTGGGTAAAGTCCTTGCTGGATATATGGCAGACAAAGTTGGGCGACGTTTCACTTATGCATTCGGTGCTGTAGGTACAGCCATCTTCCTACCTTTAATCGTGTTTTATAATTCGCCAGAAAATATTCTTTATCTATTGGTTATCTTCGGTTTCTTATACGGTATTCCATACGGTGTAAATGCAACTTACATGACTGAAAGTTTCCCGACAGCCGTACGCGGTACAGCCATTGGCGGTGCTTACAATGTGGGTCGCTTAGGTGCCGCAATTGCACCAGCAATTATTGGTTACCTTGCAAGTGGTGGGTCTATTGGCCTTGGCTTCCTGGTGATGGGTGCTGCATACTTTATTTGTGGTGTAATTCCTGCGCTGTTCATCAAAGAAAAGCAATACGACCCTCAAAAATCTTAATGCTTTAAATATCTGAAAAAGCCTCTTATGAGGCTTTTTTATACAGATTTAAAAGCCGGATGAGCTTTTAAAATGAACCACTATTTGCTAAAATACCGCTAAGCGAAATAGGATTTTATATAATGGAAGATATTATCAGAGAATCGATGGAGTTTGACGTCGTTATCGTAGGCGCAGGCCCTGCGGGTCTTTCTGCAGCGATCAAAATTCGCCAACTTGCAATTGAAAACAATCTAAACGATCTGTCCGTTTGTGTCGTGGAAAAGGGCTCTGAAGTCGGTGCACATATTCTGTCGGGTGCAGTACTTGAACCGCGCGCCATGAATGAGTTGTTCCCTGACTGGAAAGAACAAGGCGCACCTTTAAATGTGCCTGTAACAGAAGACAAAACTTTCTTCCTGCTGTCAGATGAAAAATCACAGGAAGCACCGCACTGGATGGTGCCAAAAACCATGCACAATGATGGCAACTATGTCATCTCGCTCGGCAATGTGGTGCGCTGGTTAGGCACCAAAGCCGAAGAGCTGGAAGTGTCCATTTTCCCGGGCTTTGCTGCGTCTGAAATTCTGTACCATGCGGATGGAACGGTAAAAGGCATTCAAACTGGTGACATGGGCATTGGCAAAGATGGCGAACCGACGCATAACTTTACTCCGGGTTATGAACTGCATGCCAAATACACCCTTTTTGCTGAAGGCTGCCGGGGTCATTTAGGTAAACGCCTGATTGCAAAATACAACCTGGATAAAGATGCCGATCCACAGCACTACGGGATCGGGATTAAAGAGCTTTGGGAAATTGATCCGGCCAAACACAAACCGGGTCTGGTGATGCACGGTGCAGGCTGGCCTCTTGCTGAAACCGGTTCTTCAGGCGGCTGGTGGTTATACCACGCTGAAAATAATCAGGTGACTTTGGGCATGATCGTGGATCTGTCCTACACCAACCCGCACATGTATCCATTCATGGAAATGCAGCGCTGGAAAACCCATCCTTTAATCAAGCAGTATCTAGAGGGTGGCAAGCGGATTTCTTATGGCGCACGTGCCGTAACCAAAGGCGGCTTTAACTCGCTACCGAAGTTCACGTTCCCGGGCGGCTCTTTAATTGGTGATGATGCAGGCTTCCTGAACTTTGCCAAGATCAAGGGTTCACATACCGCGATGAAATCCGGCATGTTGTGTGGTGAAGCGGTGTTTGAAGCGATTACGGCCGGTGTAGAAAAAGGTGGTGACTTGGCTGTTGCACGTGTGAGCGAGGGTGAAGACTTCTTCGCTAAAGAACTTACTGCGTATACAGACAAGTTTAACAACAGTTGGCTGAAAGAAGAGCTGTATAACTCGCGCAACTTTGGCCCGGCGATGCACAAGTTTGGCCAATGGATGGGGGGTGCATTTAACTTTATCGATCAGAACGTGTTTAAAGTGCCATTTACCTTGCATGATCTGGTACAGGATTTCGGTGCATTGAAAACCGTCGATGCGGCGAACTTTAAGCCGAATTATCCAAAACCGGATGGCAAGCTGACCTTTGACCGTCTGTCTTCGGTGTTTGTATCAAACACGGTACATGAAGAAAACCAGCCGGCGCATTTGAAGCTAACCGATGCTTCAATTCCAGTCAACGTCAACCTGCCGAAATGGGATGAGCCTGCTCAGCGCTATTGCCCGGCGGGGGTTTATGAAATCATGGAAAACAATGACGGCTCGAAACGTTTTCAGATCAATGCAGCCAACTGTGTACACTGCAAGACCTGTGACATCAAGGATCCCTCTCAGAACATCACCTGGGTAACGCCGGAAGGCGGTGGTGGACCAAACTATCCGAATATGTAATTTGGGGATGGTTGGAAAAACAATGTTTGGCATCCTATAAAAATGCATGAATATTGTTTTACTCACAATGTAGACGTTCGAATAACGCCTTCATTTATTTTTTTAGGTAATCTGAGCCTTCTAGGAGGCTCAGATTAAAAATAGCTTTCCAGTGTTTTTGGATAATTTAGAAATAAAAATTTACGAGCTCTATAAAACTTTTTAATTAAACCTGACAAAAAACTTTGAACCTACACTATTTTTCGATGTTTATTACCAAACTTCTTTCTAGGTAATGCTATTCAATTTGAATCTATAATCTATTCTATAAAATTGATATAAAATAAATTTTTATTCAATATGAAAGTGAATCGATGATTGAGAATTTAACACTCTATTCATTTGGTGATCAGTTTTAAATTGAAAATAAGAAAAACACAAATATATGAAAAATCCATAATAAATACTATTTTATTTATCATAATGCTGACAGAACATAGTACTTCAATACATGTTTTCCGAATAGAAGCTCTGTATGTATAATCTATAACTTCTATTAGTTTTAAAGAAAAACTTACTCAAATCAGTTGAGGTCTAATGATGATAAAAACAACTCTAAGCGTATTAGGACTATCTCTAGTCTCTAGCCTAGCTCTAGCTTCCGATCCCTTACATGGTACCAAATGGAAAACCATTGATGATGTGACTAAAAAGCCATTATCGGTTGTGCAATTTACTGAAACGTCTAACGGTGTGCTCTCTGCAAAAATTGTGGATGTACTGGAAGCGAGTGAAAGTGAAAAATGTACAAAATGTGCGGGTAAATTCCATAACAAACCCCTTAAAGGTATACAGATTGTCTCAGGTCTAAAAAATACTGCAAACAATATGTATGATGGGGGAAAAATTACCGACCCGAAGAATGGTAAAACATATAGCTTTAATGCCAAGCTATCTCAAGATGGTAAAACTTTAGCGGGTCGTGGGTATATTGGGATTTCTGCTTTAGGACGTAACCAAACCTGGGTTCGCGTAAATTAATTCTGACTGACATATTTAAAAAAGCGACTTTATTAAGTCGCTTTTTTATTGATGCGTTAACCGTTAATCATCAGCTGCAATGACAATGACTAGCTGTGTCATATAAACCTAAATCATTTTTTTAATATTTTGATCCCATTAGATGTCTGCTCCTCCTGTTATTTATCAGGATATCGGGAGGTATGCAGACAATGGCTAGCCAATCTTGAATCAATATTATGCGATATCTTCCAGTTGCAACTCTTGGCGCATCAATTCCTGCAATTTAAATTTTTGCGCCTTGCCTGAAGCAGTCATTGGAAATTCGGTAAAGAAGCGCACATATCGCGGTATTTTATTGTGCGAGATATGCTCTGCACAATACTGCCGAATTGCTTCTTCATTTACCTGATGATGCTCATGCAGGATAATACAGGCACACAGTTCTTCGCCATATCTTGGATCTGGCAGCCCAATGACTTGTACATCTGAAACATCGGGATGCGTATATAAAAAGTCTTCGATCTCTTTCGGAAATAAATTTTCACCACCGCGAATCACCACATCTTTAATTCGGCCTTTAATTTTTACAAAGCCATCTTCGTCCATTTCGGCAATATCACCAGTGTGCATCCACTTGGCAACATCTATCACTTCCTGAGTTTTGTCGTTGTCTTCCCAATAACCCAGCATGACCGAATAGCCGCGTACGCACAGTTCCCCCAGCTTTCCACGCGGTACCACTTTGCCATTTTCATCGACAATCTTGATTTCCAAATGTGGATGGACACGGCCGACAGTTCCGACACGGCGTTCAACCGAATCTGAAGTCGAACTTTGAGCACTGACCGGTGCAGTTTCGGTCATGCCATAACAAATCGTAATTTCGGCCATATGCATACGGTCAATCACACGCTGCATAATTTCACGTGGACATGGACTGCCCGCCATGATTCCGGTACGTAAGCTGCTCAGGTCAAACTCATCGAATTGTTCATGTTCAAGCATGGCAATAAACATGGTAGGCACACCATAGGCTGCGGTGCATTTTTCTTGTTGAATCGTTTTAAGAGTATCTAGCGGGTTAAACACAGCAGATGGATAGACCATAGTTGAACCATGGGTAATACAGGCCAAATTGCCCATTACCATGCCGAAACAATGAAATAGCGGTACCGAAATACAGACCCGATCTTGGGGGGTTAAATGAATCGCTTCACCGACAAAATAACCATTATTTATAATATTATTATGCGTGAGCATAGTGCCTTTCGGATTACCTGTCGTACCCGAGGTAAATTGAATATTAATGGTTTCATCAAACTGTAAATCAGCGGCAATCGCTTGCAATTGATTTAACTGAACAGCCGTCGGTTCTGGCAGTAAATCAGCAAAACGGTGAATACCAATATGCTGTTCGTGATCAATTTTAATCACGTGCTGTAAATGCGGCAGGCGTTTTGCAGAAAGTCTTTTATCTAGCGATTGGGTGATTTCTGGGGCAATTTTGGTCAAAATTTCCTGATAATTACTGGTTTTAAATTGCGCTGCAATCACCAATGCCTTGCAGGACACTTTATTCAGTACATATTCAAGTTCACTGCTTTTATAGGCAGGATTCAAATTGACCAGAATCATGCCGGCTTTAAAGGCTGCAAACTGGGTGATGGTCCATTCCACACAATTGGGCGACCAAATCGCAATCCGGTCGCCCTTTTCCAAGCCTAATTGAAGCAGGCTACATGCAAATGCATTGACCTGATCCTGCAGCTGTTTATAGCTTAAGCGTACATTTTGATGCACACTGACCACAGCATCCTGTTCAGCATATTGCTGACATGCCTGATCAAACTTTTCACCAATGGTCATCCCAAGTAAAGGCTGACTGCTTGTTCCATAGGCATAACTTAACCGTACTTGTGTCATTGAATCACTCTCCTTGATTCTTTGTAATTATGATTCTTTCACTTTAATTGTTTTGACTCAGACAACTTTCTCAAACAGCCTTATTTTTTGTGTTTAACCGATCACTCTCCCTCCTTTAAGCAAACTCCACTTACACAAAAATCGGCAATTTGTTTGACAAAATAGTCTTTATAGGCCTGATCAAACCTGACATTTTTAGAAGGATTTAACGGTTCAATTACCACAAAAGTCATTGCTCCAACGACGCACAACGCTGCGGTATTTAAATCTTCAAATCCAAACTCACCATTGATTTTACCTTCGGCAAGTATTTCATTAATGCTTTGTTTAATCAGTTGCTTACTACGAAAACGCTCATGTTCTATCGAAGGATCGACAGGCTCAAACATCAGCGAATACGCAAGTTGGGGGCTATTCAATGCACGTTTAACAAAAGTGGTCACCGCCTTGTGTAATTTTTCAGATGCAGAAAGATCACTTGCAGCAATGTTGTTCAAAATTTGAACTTCACACTGAATCGCTTCTGACAATACTTCAATCAACACCTGACTTTTGTTATCGAAATAACGATAAACCAGCCCACTGGATACGCCTGCACGATCAGCAATCGCCTGAATTTGCGCATCTTTAAAGCCCCCTTGAGCAATCAGTTCACGCGCAGACTGCAAAATCGTTTGACGATTTTGCTCCATTCTTTCCTGCATCAATGATGATCTTTTATAACTCATAATCTTATTCTCAACCAGATAAAATGAATTGTAAATCATTTTGTGAATATATATTCACTTTTTCGAAAAATAGTTGTATTGTAAAAATCAAGCACAAAAAAAATGCTTTTTGGAACAACAAATATAACCATCAGGATGAATGAAGAAATGAATCTACAAAGTTTAAATTTCGGTTTGGATGAAACGCTAATTGCCCTTAAAGATTCAATCGCAGCATTCTGTGCAAAGGAGATTGCACCGATTGCTCAGCAAGTTGACCAAGACAATGTATTCCCTGCTCACCTTTGGAAAAAATTTGGTGATATGGGGCTACTTGGCCTGACTGTAAGCGAAGAATACGGTGGAACTAACCTTGGTTATTTGGCGCATATTATTGCCATGCAAGAAATTTCACGCGCATCAGCATCGATTGGCTTGTCCTACGGTGCACATTCTAACTTATGTGTAAACCAGATTAAGCGAAATGGTAACGAAGAACAAAAACAAAAGTATTTACCTAAACTGGTTTCCGGTGATTTTGTCGGTGCCCTGGCAATGTCAGAGCCTAATGCGGGCTCAGATGTCGTCAGCATGAAGCTAAAGGCTGAAGATAAAGGCGATCATTATCTGCTCAATGGTTCAAAAATGTGGATCACCAACGGCGGCGATGCTGACGTACTGGTGGTGTATGCCAAAACTGATCTGAAAGCCGGTTCTAAAGGCATGACGGCTTTTCTGGTTGAAAAAGGTATGCCGGGTTTTAGTCATGGTACGCATTTAGACAAACTCGGTATGCGCGGTTCAAACACCTACCCGCTTTTCTTCGACAATGTTGAAGTGCCGAAAGAAAATGTGTTGGGTGGTGTGGGCAATGGCACCAAAGTTTTAATGAGTGGTTTGGATTATGAACGTGCAGTGTTAAGTGCAGGTCCGCTGGGCATTATGGATGCCTGCCTTGACACGGTACTTCCTTATATTCATGACCGTAAACAGTTTGGTCAGGCACTCGGTGAATTCCAGTTGATGCAAGGCAAAATTGCCGATATGTACTCCACCTGGCTGGCATGTAAAGCACTGGTTTATGCCGTGGGCGCGGAATGTGACAAGGCGGAACATAGTCGTAGCTTACGTAAAGATGCAGCAAGTGCGATTTTATATGCTGCTGAAAAAGCCACCTGGATGGCAGGTGAAACCATTCAAACCTTAGGCGGTAATGGTTATATCAATGAATTTGCCGCAGGTCGTTTATGGCGCGATGCCAAACTTTATGAAATTGGTGCGGGAACTTCTGAAATCCGCCGCATGCTGATTGGTCGTGAACTGTTTAATGAAACAGCTTAAATCGCGGTCCGTGAGTACACTGAATAACAAGGAAGTTCGAAGATGAATACATTACAAAGCAAAATTAATATTCGAAGTGAAGATTTTAAAACCAACCAGACTGCCATGCAGATTTTGGTCGATGATTTAAAACAAAAAGCCCAACAAATTGCTTTAGGCGGCGGTGAAAAAGCCCGTGAAAAACATTTGGCACGCGGCAAACTGTTACCGCGCGAACGCGTCGATCATCTGATTGATGCCGGAACTGCCTTTTTAGAAATTGGGCAATTGGCAGCTTATCAAGTCTATCCCGATGATGTGCCTGCTGCGGGTGTGATTGCAGGAATTGGTCAGGTGAATGGCGTCACCTGCATGATTGTGGCCAATGATGCGACAGTCAAAGGCGGCACTTATTATCCCCTAACGGTGAAGAAACATTTACGTGCCCAAGAGATTGCTGAACAAAACCATTTGCCATGTATTTATCTGGTCGATTCAGGTGGTGCGTACTTGCCCATGCAGGATGAAGTGTTCCCGGATCGTGATCACTTTGGACGTATTTTCTATAACCAGGCGCGTATGTCGAGCCAAGGCATTGCCCAGATTGCCGTGGTAATGGGAAGCTGTACCGCAGGTGGTGCTTATGTGCCTGCGATGTCGGATGAAACCATTATCGTGCGTAATCAAGGTACGATTTTCCTCGGTGGCCCACCTTTGGTTAAGGCTGCAACTGGTGAAGTCGTCAGTTCTGAAGACTTGGGTGGTGGCGATGTCCATACCCGTCTTTCTGGGGTGGCCGATCATCTGGCTGAAAGTGATGAACATGCAATTGCCATTGCCCGTAATATTGTGGCGAACCTGAATAAAAAACCCAATAAAACCGCAGATCAAATTGAAGCGCCATTATTTAATGCAGATGAGCTATATGGCATTGTACCAAGTGATGCGCGTAAGCCTTTTGATGTGCGTGAAGTGATTGCCCGTATTGTCGATGGTTCACGTTTTGATGAATTTAAAGCCCGTTTTGGTACCACATTAATCACAGGTTTCGCTGAACTTTTTGGTATGAAAGTCGGCATCATTGCCAATAACGGTATTCTGTTTTCGGAATCTGCACAAAAAGGTGCACATTTCATTGAACTGTGTACCCAGCGCAGTATTCCCCTGCTCTTTATTCAAAACATTACCGGTTTTATGGTCGGTCGCCAGTATGAAAATGAAGGCATTGCTAAAAATGGCGCCAAACTGGTGATGGCGGTTGCCAACGCCAATGTGCCTAAATTAACTTTGGTGATTGGTGGTTCATTTGGTGCCGGCAACTATGGCATGTGTGGTCGTGCCTATTCTCCGCGCTTCCTGTGGACTTGGCCTAACTCGCGTATTTCGGTGATGGGCGGTGAACAGGCTTCAAGCGTATTGTCTACCCTAAAACGCGACCAGATTGAACAAAAAGGTGAAAGCTGGTCAGCCGAACAGGAAGATCAATTTAAACAACCAATTCGCGATCAATACGAGCGCCAAGGTCATCCTTATTATGCTTCAGCGCGTCTTTGGGATGACGGTGTGATTGATCCTGCGCAAACGCGTCAGGTCTTGGGCTTAAGTTTGGCAGCTGCGCTAAATGCACCAATTTTACCAACCAAATTTGGCGTATTCCGCATGTAAGGGGTGAAAAAAATGACCTATCAATTTTTACAGCTCGAACAACAAAATCAGGTCGCTACGGTATGGATTAATCGTGCCGAACTCCACAATGCCTTCAATACCACCGTGATTGAAGAATTGCAGCATTGTTTCACAGCATTAAATACGCGTGATGATGTGCGTGTCGTGGTTTTGGCGGGTCGAGGTAAGAGTTTCTCGGCCGGAGCCGACTTGAACTGGATGAAACAGGCGGGACAAGCATCGCAAGCGGAAAATGAAGCTGATGCGCTAAAACTGGCGAAAATGTTGCAAAGTTTGGCGACTTTAAAACAGCCGACTATTGCCCGTGTGCATGGGATTGCTTTTGGTGGTGGTATGGGACTGGCGTCTGCTTGTGATATCTGTATTGCCAGCTCTGATGCCAAGTTTGCTACCTCTGAAGTTCGTTTAGGTCTGGCACCATCGACCATTAGCCCCTATGTGATTCGTGCCATCGGTGCGCGTCAGGCTTCTCGCTATTTCTTAACCGCAGAACGCATTACTGCCGAGCAAGCACAAAAAATCGGTCTGGTGCATGAAGTCACGGCGATTGAAGAACTGGATAGCAAGATTGATGAAATTGTTCAAGCCTTGCTCTTGGGTGGCCCTGAAGCACAGGCATCATCCAAACAACTGATTCAACTGGTCGACCAGCAGGTGTTAACTGAAGAATTACTGCTGCAAACCGCACAACATATTGCCCATGTACGCCAAGGATCAGAGGCTAAAAATGGCTTGAGTGCTTTTTTAGATAAGCAAAGTCCTTCCTGGATTATCTCTACAGCAGAACAATAATAAGGATCATACAATGTTTGAAAAAATCTTAATTGCAAACCGTGGTGAAATCGCCTGCCGTGTGATTCGTAGCGCAAAAAAACTTGGAATCGCAACGGTGGCGGTCTATTCCGATGCCGATGCACAATCACAGCATGTCAAACTGGCCGATGAAGCGATTCATATCGGTGAATCTCCGGCTGCGCAAAGTTATTTACAGATTGATCGCATTATTCAGGCGGCTATAGACACCGGTGCTCAAGCGATTCATCCGGGCTATGGTTTCTTGTCAGAAAATGACCAGTTTGCCGAAGCGTGCCAAGCCAATAACATTACCTTTATTGGTCCACCAGTCGCAGCCATTTTGGCCATGGGCTTAAAAGCGACTTCAAAAGCGCTGATGGAAAAAGCCGGTGTTCCGCTTACGCCGGGCTATCATGGCAGCAATCAGGATGCCGAATTTTTAAAGCAACAGGCTGATGGCATCGGCTATCCGGTGCTGATTAAAGCCAGTGCCGGTGGCGGTGGTAAAGGCATGCGTCTGGTTGAACGCAGTGAAGATTTCCTGGGTTCATTGGCCTCTTGTAAAAGCGAAGCCAAATCCAGCTTTGGCAATGATGAAGTCTTGATTGAACGTTATGTGATTAATCCGCGTCATATTGAAGTACAAGTCTTCGGTGACTCACATGGCAACTATGTGCATTTATTTGAACGGGATTGTTCGGTACAGCGCCGTCATCAAAAAGTCCTTGAAGAAGCGCCCGCCCCACTGGTTTCACAAGACAAGCTCGATGCCATGCGCCAAGCTGCCATTGATGCCGCGCGTGCGGTCGATTATGTCGGTGCAGGCACGGTTGAATTTATTGTCGAGCAAGATGGTACCGCGTATTTCATGGAAATGAACACTCGTCTACAGGTTGAACATCCAGTCACTGAAATGATCACCGGCGTTGATCTAGTTGAATGGCAGTTGCGTGTTGCCTTTGGCGAGCCATTACCAAAACAGCAAGATCAGTTGAAAATTCATGGGCATGCCATTGAAGCCCGCGTGTATGCAGAAGAGCCTGAAAAAGGCTTTATTCCTGCAATTGGTCAAATTAGCTATTTGCACTACCCTGAACAAAATCAGCATGTTCGTGTCGACAGCGGTATTGTTCAAGGCGATGAAATCAGCACTTATTACGATCCGATGATTGCCAAACTGATTGTCTGGGGCGAAAACCGTGAAGCCGCTTTATTACAAATGCATCATGCCTTAGGACAGTTCCATGTCGATGGCTTGGGCAATAATATTGCTTTCCTGGACCGCATTATTCGTTGTAATTCTTTTAAAAATGCCAAGCTAGATACCAACCTGATCCAGCGTGAAGATGAATTCCTGTTTAAAAATATTCAATCACTGCAACCTGAATTAGTTGTGGCGACAGCATTGACCGAATTATTGCTGCGTTTCAGTAAAAATAAACCGGCAAGCAATCCAGTTTGGCAAAGTGAAACACTATGGCGCGTGAATATCAGCCCAAGCTATGCGATTAAATTGAAGCTCGATGAAGCCCTTGTTCAAGTCAATTTAAGCGCTGAACAAGAAGGTTTTGTTGCCGAATATCAAGGTGAAAAATTCCATATTTCCGGCCAGCTTTTAAATGCCCATACCGCACATTTCAATATTAATGGTAAACAGGCCAAAATTGCATTTAGCCAAAATGCGCAAGGTCTGACTATTTTCAAAAATGGTCAAAGCCACAAGTTTGGTTATCTGAATCAGAAATTCAGTTCTGAAGATACACAAAGCACTGAAGGCAACTTGAAAGCGCCAATGCCAGGTGTGATTACTCAAGTTCTGGTTGCCGCTAACGATCAGGTGAAAAAAGACGATGTACTGATGACGCTTGAAGCCATGAAGATGGAATATTCAATTCGTGCACCGCATGATGGCATTGTCGCAGCTTCCTATTTCCAGGCTGGTGATCAGGTCAAAGCCGGTGATGAACTGGTGGAATTTCAAGCCTTGACGGAGGAAGTTGCATGACTGGTTTCGTCAAAATTGTAGAGGTCGGACCGCGCGATGGTCTGCAAAATGAAAAAACGCCCCTCACCCTAGATGACCGTAAAAACCTGATTCTGGATTTAATGAAAACCGGTTTACAGGCAATTGAAGTCGGTTCCTGTGTTTCGGCCAAATGGGTGCCGCAAATGGCAGACAGTGATGTGCTATTTTCCCAATTGCCGCAAGATCCCAATATTCAGTTCAGCTTGCTGACCCCTAATTTAAAAGGTTTTGAGTCTGCACTGGCAGTTGGCTGTAAAGAGGTTGCGGTGTTTACCGCAGCTTCTGAAAGTTTTACCCGCAAAAACATCAACTGTTCCATTGATGAAAGCTTTGAAAAGTTTGCCGATGTCATGACAGCAGCCAAAGCCAATGATATTAAAGTTCGTGGTTATGTCTCTTGTATGGTGGATTGTCCTTATGAAGGCGCAATAGATCCGCAACAAGTCGCCAAAGTCAGCAAACGCTTACTGGATATGGGTTGCTATGAAGTGTCCTTGGGGGAAACCATTGGCACCGCGACTCCAGATCGGGTTAAAAAGGTCTGGGAAGTTTGTTTGGCAGAAATGGACAGCCAGGTTTTAGCCGGTCATTTCCATAATACTTACGGCATGGCAATTGCCAATATTTACCAGTCGCTTAATCAGGGTATTCGGATATTTGATTCTTCGATTGCCGGTTTAGGCGGTTGTCCATATGCCAAAGGTGCTTCGGGCAATGTGGCAACGGAAGACTTGTACTATTTATTGTCCAAGATGGGTTTTGAAACCGGCATCAACCTGGATGCTTTAATGCATGCCAGCCGAAACATCAGTCAGGTATTAAACCGTAATAATCCATCTAATTATGCCAATGCTTATTGGCAAACACAGTGTGCTTAAAACAAAACTGCATGATTTTCTCATGGCTAAAAAGTCATGCAGGAAATTTATAAAAAGTTGTAATTCAGTCATACAAAGGACTGACCATGGATAAAAAGAGGGATTAAATGCCAAATAAAGTTTATGAAAGTGCACAAGCAGCCTTACAGGATATCGTTAAAGACGGTCAAACCTTAGCAGTCGGTGGTTTCGGTTTATGTGGTATTCCGGAAGCATTAATTGCGGCACTGAAAGAAACCGGTGCCAAACAACTGACCTGCATTTCAAATAATGCCGGCGTCGATGGTTTTGGTTTGGGTCTCTTGTTAGAGACCAAACAGATTAAAAAAATGATTTCATCCTATGTGGGTGAAAACAAAGAATTCGAACGTCAGTATTTAAACGGCGAACTGGAAGTTGAACTGACGCCACAAGGCACATTGGCTGAAAAACTTCGTGCCGGTGGTGCCGGTATTCCGGCATTTTTTACCCAGACCGGTGTGGGAACGCTGATTGCCGACGGGAAAGAAGTCCGTGAATTTGATGGCAAGGAATATATTCTGGAAAATTCCTTAACTGCCGATATTGCTCTGGTTAAAGCGTATAAGGCGGATAAAGCAGGCAATTTGATTTTCCGTAAAACTGCACAAAACTTTAATCCGGTCTGTGCCATGGCTGGCAAAATCAGCATTGCTGAAGTAGAAGAAATTGTGGAAATTGGCGATTTGGATCCTGATGAAATTCATCTTCCCGGCATTTATATCAACCGGATTATTTTAAACGCCCATCCTGAAAAACGCATCGAACAAATGACATTAAAAGCGGAGGCTGTATAAATGGCTTGGACTCGTAATGAAATGGCACAGCGTGCCGCTTTGGAACTGGAAGATGGTTTCTATGTCAATTTAGGCATTGGCTTGCCGACATTGGTGGCGAACTATATTCCTGAAAATATGGATGTCTGGTTACAGTCAGAAAACGGCCTGCTCGGGATTGGTGAATTTCCAACTCAGGAAACGGTAGATGCCGATCTGATCAATGCAGGCAAGCAAACCGTCACCGCCCGTAAAGGCGCAACTTTTTTCTCCAGCGCTGACTCTTTTGCCATGATTCGTAGCGGTCATGTCAATATTGCCATTTTAGGCGCGATGGAGGTTTCCCAAACCGGTGATTTGGCCAACTGGATGATTCCGGGTAAAAAAGTCAAAGGTATGGGCGGTGCCATGGACCTGGTCGCAGGCGTACAAAAAGTGGTGGTATTGATGGAACACTGCGCCAAAGATGGCACGCCAAAAATTGTAGAGCAATGTGCCTTGCCACTGACCGGTAAAGGTGTAGTCCACCGGATTATCAGCGATTTGGGGGTACTCGATATTACCGCTGACGGGGTCAAACTGGTGGAACTGGCGAAAGACGTCAGCTTTGAAGAGATTCAAAAAGTTACTGGTGTCAAACTGCTTCAATAATGCTGTGTTGATGTGATCTTCTATTTTCCTGCTCCCCTTAAAGCTGACTAAAGTTTTAAGGGGAAATCGTTTCTGGCATAGATTTGTCTGCTTTAAAAAAAAGAGTTTCAAGTATAAAAAGGAAATTAAAAGTATGGATAACTCGCAAAATATCTTGCAAAGGTTCGCTCTAAAAGTCAGTGACTGGTCAGAAAAATGGTTCCCCGATTCCTATATCTTTGCACTTTTAGGTGTGGTCATTGTCGCGATTGCAGCCATCGGTATAGGTGCACCTGTGCAAGATGTAGCCATTTCATTCGGTAACGGGTTCTGGAGCCTGATTCCGTTCACCATGCAAATGTGTATGTTGATTGTGGTCGGTTATGTGGTTTCCGTATCCAAACCAGTAGAACTGCTGATTCAAAAAATGGCGCAGATTCCGACTTCCGGCCGAAATGCCATTGTGATGGTCGCCACCGTCAGTTTATGTATTTCTTTAATTAACTGGGCCATGAGTACAGTGTTAACCGCGCTTCTAGTGATTGCCCTGGCAAAGCGCAAAGAACTGAATATGGATTATCGCGCTGCCGCAGCAGCTGCCATTATTGGTATGGGCGCCACCTGGGCACTGGGTATCAGTTCATCCGCTGCGCAATTACAAGCCAATAAAGCCAGTTTACCTGAACCGATTTACAACTTAACTGGCGTAATTCCATTCACTGAAACCATCTTTTTGCCGCAGTCGATGATTATGACGGGTGTACTGATTATTGTCTCGATCGCGATTGCCTTCTGGTCGGCACCGAAAGGCAATAGCATTAAAACTCTGGAGAACTTTCCTATTCAGTTTGAAGAGGAAAACAAAGAGGTTCAGACAAGCAAACGACCGGGTGACTGGCTGGAAAATTCTCCCATTTTAAGTATTCTAATCGTCGCATTGGGTCTGATCTGGATGTTCAACGAATTTACCAAAAGCAATCCCATTATTGCGATCTCCAGCCTGAACACCTATAACTTTATCTTCTTAATGCTCGGAATTGCCTTGCATGGTACACCCCGAAATTTCTTAAATGCCGTATCCAAAGCCGTACCTGCGGTATCGGGCGTACTGATTCAATTTCCACTTTATGGCAGTATTGCTTTCATTATGACCAGTGCAATGAATGCACAGGATCTATCTCTGTCGCACTATATTGCGGAATTTTTCATCTCGATTGCGTCTAAAGAAACCTTTGCCATTGTGATGGGTATCTATTCTGCAATTTTAGGTTTCTTCATTCCCTCTGGTGGCGGGAAATGGATTATTGAAGCGCCGTATGTGATGCAGGCAGCGCATGATTTAAAAGTTCACTTGGGCTGGTCGGTGCAAATTTATAATGCAGCTGAGGCACTTCCAAACCTGATCAATCCGTTCTTTATGTTACCGATGCTCGGTATCTTAAAACTCAAAGCCAAAGATGTGATTGGCTTTACCGTGACGCAGCTGATTTTCCATGTTCCTTTAGTGTTGTTCTTATTGTGGATCTTGGGTCGAACTTTAACTTATATGCCGCCTACTTTTTAACAAAAAGCTAAATATTAGATCTCTTTCATAAATCAAAAAATGTTCAATATTAGATTTTTTAAATCAGCACGGCCTCATTTGATTGATTTAATTTTTTTATCTTTTTGTAGGCATTTTGTATACTTTTGAAAGGTCAAAATGAGGACTTAAAATATATTTTGAGTCCGCAAGAAAAACCTTTTGTTTCCCATATACGACATTCTTGTCGTGATGGGAAACGTGTAGCATCCATGCCACGCTCATGACTCTAATATTTGCTAAAAATCTATTTTCAATTTTGGTTTTAAGAACAATTTTTAGTTTCTAAAATGATTTATGGAAGAAGTTTGTTTAAGGGCATGTTTACATGCCCTTAAATGTTTAACTCACTTTGATCAAGCAATAAAGTTTAGTAAACATCCCTTCGATAACGTCCTTCGACTCTCAGCTGCTCTAATTGTTCAGCACCTAGAAGACTAAGCAAGGTTTGCTCCACTTCTTGCGCCATACCTTTTAAACTGCCACAGACATAAATGGCGGCACCCGCTTCAATCCAGCTTAAAAGCTGTTCAGATTTTTGCTGCAAGATATGCTGAACATAGATTTTTTCAGCCTGATCACGGGAAAATGCGTAATCCACTTCGGGCAGAAAACCTTGCGCTTGCCACAGTTGAATCTGGTCTTTGTAAAGATGGTCGAACTGCTGTTGTCGTTCACCAAAAATTAGCCAGTTTTGCGGCTCATTCCATTGCTGTCTTTGTGCAAGATGAGCGACCAAACCTGCAATACCGGTACCATTGCCAATTAAAATGAAAGGCTTCTGGGTGGGTTTTAAATGAAAGGTGGCATGAGAACGAATTCTGGCCACAATGTTTTGTCCCAACACAGCATATTCAGTCAGCCAACCCGAGCCTAAACCTAGACCAGCCGCGGTGATTTCCTGTCTAACCACCAATTCAATTCTTCCTCCTTGTTCAGAAATACTGGCGATTGAATATTCTCGAATAGCCAAATCATCAAAGCGTTGAATCCACTCCTCAAAAGACTCATTCAACCCTCGGTCTGGAACTCGTCTTAAATTCTTAAATTGCAATGTAACTAATAAATCTCCATCAACTATTTGTTGCTGAGCTTGTGAAAATGCCTGTATATCTTCAAGTCGATTACCACATTGAACTTCTAGAATGTCTCCAGATGACCAAGTTGTGCTTTCAGCATACGACAGTTGGATTTGATAAATCGGCTTGCCTTGGCTACCTGTATTTAAGCACACCCGATTTTTTAAGATAAAGGTATGCCAGTTTTGCTCTGGCTGATCCGAAGTGAATTGTTGTTGAGTGAGCTGTTCTAAACGTTGTGTCCAGCAATTCAAGTCTGCTTGTTTTAAATGATCGACACAGACCATTTTAAATAAAGCTTTCGCCTGATGCTGCTGTAAATGTTGATCTAAGACTTGTCCAAAACGACAAAAATGCGTATAGCGTTTATCCCCCAAAGCTAAAATGGCATACGACTGATGGGAAAGGTTTAAAGATGAATCGCTAAAAATATTTTTTATCGTTAGCCGTGCCGTATCAGGCGCATCGCCTTCCCCATAGGTACTCACGAACCACAAGACTTTATGGGCTGCTCGCAATTGTTCAACAGTCAAATATTGAATATCAACGACGCTCATCGTTTGGCCGACGCGTTCTAACTGTTGCGCCGTCTGCCGGGCATAATATTCTGCCTGACCGGACTGACTTGCAAAAACAATCAGATCATCATTTTGGATCAATACCGGCCTTGGTTTTTGCTGATGATTGGTCAGGATCAGACAAGCGATCCATATTGCATAAAGCAACAGTAAAATGGCAAATGCAATTAAAACTATAGCAACAGAATATGTCATGAAATGATCTTTCCTATACCGCAGACCAGATCAGTAAAATAATCATCGCCAAGCTGACTGCTGTCAGCACAAGATGTGTGACCAAACGGGTTTTAATGCTTAAAAACAAAATATAGCCTGCTAATGACAACACAATATAAATAATCGCACTGATATCAATCAGCCAGCTCCACGCCAGTCCAGAATTTTTACCCCGGTGCAAATCATTCAGCAGCGATACTGTAGAAGCGGGCTTTTGAGTAATTTCGGTTTCACCGGTATCGGTCGTCACAAAAATATCAGTTGCTCCGGCTGGGCTTTCCAGGCGAATCATCACTTCATTATCCATCACTTCACTACTTTGGTAACGCCCTACCAGATTGTGCTGTTGACGGACAAAATTTAAAATCGTATCGCTAGGGTTCTCGGTTTGCTTAATCGACTTTAAAAGCGACTCAGGTAAAATTAGCTTAGTGGTTTCTTCTGTTGTAGTCGGTTTAAACCATTCAGGATGATTCAGCAACAAGCCCGTCACAGAAAAAAATAGCAAAGTGATAAATGCAAAAGCTGAAAGCCAGCCATGCACATAACGTGCATGGCGGTAAAAATCACGACGTTGATACACGTATTTAGCCTTAGTTCACTTTTTGGAAATTAAGTTTAACTGCGCCAATTTCTTTTTGTGCAGCTAAGGTCTGGTTTGAAGCTGTGGCTTTTACATCCAGATCAAAGGTTTGATAAGAATGCTCCCCATGCTCACGCGAGGTTTCAATATGAATCAGATATTTACCTGCTGCTACTGCTTTACCTGTTTCATCCTTACCATCCCAGGACAATTTATACTGTCCAGGTTGGCGTGAAGGTTTTGCTACTGCGTCCAGATTTGGCATTTGGCGTCCATAACGGCGATACCAGACATAATTCGAGTTAATCCATTTCTCATCTTTACCCCAAACCGCCAAGGTACGGACAATCTTTTTATTGGCATCTGTCACCCAAACAGACACATAAGGAGCACGGTAGTTTTCAACGGCAATTTTAGGAATGATCAGGTCAATAATGGCTTGATAACCTACTGGCCACTTTGCAGAGGACTGACTCGCTGCGACAGTTCGCATTTCTGCATGTTGAGGCGTTTGAACCAGGCTGTTCCAACCTGAACTTTGATAAACCTGACCATCCGTCAAAGTAACTTTAACTTCATATCCACTCAGGGCTTCAATCAGTTCCAAACCTTCTGCTGGTGTCATTGCAGCTAAGGCAGTCGCCAAGGCATCAGCATCTGCTGCACAGGTTCCGACTACAACGCATTGTTCTACTTGCTGTAGCGGCATGCCTGTTTTTGGATCCAGTAAATGGGTTTGTCCTGCAAGGCTGCGGTAACCTTTCCCACTAAAGGCAATAGCCTGATCGTTTAAGTTAAGTACTTGTTGAGGCACACTGTTATCCGTATGGTTAAAGGCATCTTGTACCCCAATTTTCCAGCCCTCTTTTTGTGGTGCATTACCCCAAACACGGATGTCACCGCCAATATCTACCAACAGACCTTGAATACCTGGAACAGCTTGACGCGCTGCAACCAATGCGCGGTCAATAATGTAGCCCTTGGCATAGGCATCAGGGGAAAATTTCACAGCTGAATCCATCGCAATGCTTTGTTGTTCCCTATCTAGTTTTACGCTGTCTGCTTTTAACTGATTTAAAACTTGGGTACGGGTGGCTTCATTTATACCCTGCGATTGTTCCCATAGCGTCACCAGTTGACCCAAGCGCGCATCGAAAGCCCCACAGGTTTTATCACGCCAGTTTTCACAGGCAGCAATCACTTCAAAAAGCTCAGCTGAAACATTGCCCTGTTTATTATTATTTAAAGCAGAGATTTCACTGTCATCACGCCACGTCGATAACACCTGATCTAACTGGCTAATTTCTTGTTGAATGGCATCTACAGCGCGTTTAGCCTCTTGTTTAGAAGCCCCTTGAACCACCACATCTAAGGATGTACCTAAAATATGGTCACGATGGAAATGATGGGTTTGGGTGGCGATTTGTTCTGATCGTTCGATTTTTTCACTCTGCTCAGCAGCATTTGCATGAAAAGGAGAAATCAGTGCCAGCGCCATAACCAAGGGCGAAAGACGAAATGCCTTATGAGTTGGGTAAAAATTTCTTACAGCAAATGACATACTGATTCTCCAGAATATTTTTAATGAATATTATTGATAATGATAGTAGTTATCAAGTAGATTACGTGCATTATATTAAATAAATATTTTCTGGAGTTCCTCACAATGAATAACTGGCTCAAAATTGCATTACTGACGTCGCTACCTATTATTTCTCATGCACATAGCATGAGTCCTTTTCTGCTTCCTGAAGTATTCGATACCAAAGCCGCACAAAGCATCAGTTTCCAAAGTGCAATTACAGTCGAGAAGTTTTTTGTTGCGGGAAATAACTTTAAAACCAGCTATGTCATTACCGAACCTGACGGTCAACAAAAAAAGATAAATGCGGCAGCAGCATTAAAACGCTTTAATATTGCAGAATTTGATTTACCAAAAGAAGGCACTTATCGCATTCGCACTCAAGATGCAGTGGGTAATCCCGGAAAATATGCCTTGGTGGATGGTCGCTGGTTACGTGTGCGTCCAGTGCGCGCCGGCATGCAAAATCCTGTACCGGCCAAACCTGCTGAAACAGTCACGACTCAAAAGGCACCTGCGCCGACTCAGCCACCGCGTATGATTGCAGCAGACCAAGTGCCGACAAATGCAAAAACCTTAGAAGTCACCAATCACCTGATTGCTGAAAGTTATGTCACCAAAGGCAAACCGTCTGCAATTCCAGCACCAAGCAAGAAAGGTTTTGAGTTCAAGTTACTGACTCATCCCAATGAGCTGTACGCAGGTGAATCACTCAAAGCTCAGGTATTGATGAATGGGAAAGCGGTGCCGAATCTTGAAATTGATATCTTTAAAGGTGCAGGTAGTTATGAGCCAAATGCAAAACGTGAACAGCCACATGTAAAAACCAATGCGAAAGGCGAAGTAGAAATTAAATTTGATCAGGCCGGTATTTATTTAATTACTGCGTCTTATCCAGAAGCCAATCCGGATGCCACTAAAAAACCGGCAACAGATAACTTTACTTATGGCTTAACGGTTGAAGTCACAGAATAATGTTTATCGTTAGATAAAATCTAAAAATTATTCATATCAAAAAGCCCCTATTTTTAAATAGAGGCTTTTTGAATTTGTCGTTATAGCAGATTAAAAGTTATAGATCGCTACAGCATTCAGGCGGTTGTCTTCACCCGTCTTGCTGCCATTTGGTGCAGCACCAAATGCTTCGCGTTCACCATAAACATATTCAAGACCAAAACTTAAAGGTTTGGTCGGGCTATAAAAAACATTTGCCCAAGCTTGCCAAAGTTCTTTATTGGCTGCAGTTTTATTGGTTAACGCATTGATATAATTTTGATCTTCATCAAAAATCATATAACCATAGCCCACAGTACCGCGTAGTTTTTCATTAAACTGTTGGGTCAAACCTACAGTAATCGAATCAAACTCGCTCTGCACAAGGCTACCATCCGCTTGTTTCACCACACCGCTATTGGTAAAGGAAACAAAACTGCTATCGCCTTTGACATGGTAATAATCGGCTTTTAAGGTTGTTCCTGGCACCACATCATACTTGGCGCCCAAACCCACACCCCAACCCATTTCTTCATCTGAATTCACACGTTTTTCATGCCCCATAGCACGTGCGCTGACGTTCAAATTGTCGGCAAACTGGTGGTTTAAACGTGCAGTCAAAGCCGGTAAACGTTGCGTAATTGAAGCATCTTTTGGGTCTTCAAGTGCCATCACCAGATTGGTTTGTGGATTGAATTTGGTGGTATGACGCACCTGTGGCGTACGTTTTACAGCTCCCCCCACATATGCCAAGGCATCAATCGTTTCAGGCATATAATCTGGAACCGCAAAGTTTGACCAGGTTTGCCCCATCAACCAGTTACCGTAACTTAAATAAGCATGACGAATACGCAAATTATCAAAGTTTGATCCACCCAGGAAATCAACTTCAATTTTACCTTTTACATCTTGTTCATAGACTTGAGTTTTAAAATCCAAGCCTAAACGTGTTGCCGCTAAAGTCGATCTTAAACGGTCACTGTTTTCACTATTTCCCTCTAATGCAACAGCATTAATATGGTTATAGGGCAAATCTCTGCTTGTGCCTTCAACTTGATAGGACGCATCAGCGCGGACATTACCATACAGATTAAACTCGGCACCTTTGGCAGTTTTCAGTACAGGATTTGCTGTAGCCACAGGCGCTGGGCGTTGAACCGCTGCAATAGCAGTAGCAGTCTGCGCAGTCTGTACTTTTTGCTGTTCAACCATGTTGCGTAAAGCTTGAACTTCCTGTCTGAGCTGTTCAATTTCTTTTTGCTGTTGAGTTTGGGCTTGGGCCGCTACGCTGACTCCTCCCATACTTAGGGCAATCATGCTCAGCATAAGCGTGCGCTTCATTGCTGGTTGAACTTTTTTTGACTGAAATTCAGTTGCTTGGGTTAATAGTGTCGTGTTCATCCTAAACTCGCTTGTTATTGTCCGATTAAATTCTAGCAATAGATCGCCATCGCGACGATGGCGATCTATATCATTGATGACATTATGTTTATTAAGAATAATAGAGTTATTGAATCGCTTTTTTAGTCAAAGGCGTATCGCTAGTGCCAGACTGTGTAAGGGCTTTTGCATCAACAGAGACTTTTAAATTCACCAGATAGATAGCAATCGCTGCAATAATTCCTGGAATCGCGATGGCCAAGAAGTTCATTTGATGCGGTAATTCAAAGGTGAGTAAAGTACCAGTCAAGACTGGTCCAACAATGGCACCAATTCGTCCAATTCCTGATGCCCAGCCCATCCCTGTTGAGCGAACTGCAGTTGGATAAAACTGTGCAACGAAGGTATAAAGCAGAATTTGTGAGCCAATGGTCGCTGCACCTGCAATGGCAATCAGAACATACAGCACTGCTTGCGGGCTGTTAAAACCAAGCAGAATTAAAGCAATTGCACCCACGGTAAACATAGTGGTCAGTACCGGTTTTAAATGGAATTTGTCTGCTAGAACTCCGCCACCAATTGCACCGATCATGCCGCCGATATTTAAGGCAAACAGGAACATAAGACTTGCACCCAATGAGTAGCCAGCCTGAATCATCAATTTCGGTAACCAGCTGCCTAATGCATAAACCATGAGTAAGCACATAAAGAAGGCTGCCCAAAACATTAAGGTACTGAACATACGGCCTTGCTGAAATAACGCACGTAATGGAGCTTCATCGCCAACAGTTGGTTCATTCAGAATAAAAGTCGTTTGTGAATCAATCTGCTGTTCCGGTGCAATTTTTTTCACAATTGCACGGGTTTTTTCTGTTTCACCCTTTTTAGTCAAAAACATCAGGGACTCTGGAAGATATTTCCAAATAAACGGCAAAGTAAATAACGGAATACTGGCGATATAGAACATGATTTTCCAGCCATAATCCGCCACTAGCCATGCACCCAACAAGGCAGACGCCATACCACCAATAGCATAACCACTAAACATAATGGCAACCAAGGTGCTGCGAATACGTTTAGGGGCATATTCCGTCATTAGTGCAACCACGTTTGGCATTACCCCACCAATTCCCAGGCCCGCCAAGAATCGTAGAATTCCAAATTCGGTCGGTGTCGTTGCGAATGCACCCAGAAATGTAAAGCCACTGAAAATGGCGATACAGATCATGATGGTCTTTTTACGCCCCAACTTGTCTGAGAGTGTTCCGAAACTCATGGCACCAAACATCATGCCGAATAATGCAGTACTGGCAAGCAAACCTGCCTGCACAGTGGTAAGTGCCCATTCTTGCATTAAAATAGGTAAAACGACGCCATAAATGACTAAATCATAACCGTCAAAAATAATAATCATTAAACACCAAATCAGGACTCCCCAATGAAAAGGAGTAAATTTGGCTTCATCCACTAAAGTGTTTATGTTCAGTTTATTGGTATTCACTTTGCGCTCCTGCATATGAATCTTTAGATTTGTAGTCACAATGCAGCAAAGTGATTTTATTGTCCAAAACCGATTACATATATATTGATACCTTAAAAGTAAGACAAGCGGTATTAAAAACCAAAACGATACTTTATAGATATCCAGAAATCCTATAAGGTTGGTTGGGATATTTTATTTTCTATTTCAAGCTTTGTTTTTCTGAAAAAAATGCCGGCTGATCAAATATAAAATACTGATCGGCAGGCATATTATTAAAAATAATCAAGTAATTTGTGGGATAAGAATACCAATAATTATAGGAAAATTAGTTCTAGTCTGTTAAATCACGGCACGGTCGTAACCAATCGCTTCTAGATCATAGACCTGATAAATACAGTCAAATAATGAACGGATATCCTCACTTTCATCCATACTGCGAATCGCCAGAAATATCGGGCTAATGGCAGCATCATCCAGTATCGGGATATAGTGCAAATGCGGTAACTGTATGGTTCTAGCGCTTTCCGGAACCACGCAAATCCCTTCACCTGCTGCAACCAGCCCTAAAGCCAGCTGAATTTCGCGAACCTCTTTTAAGCTTTTAGGATCAAGACTGTACTCCGAAAAAAGTGATCTCACTTGCGTGGAAAAATTAGGTTTTGGGTGACTGGGGTATAGAAACAGATTCTCATCCACTATATCGGTCAGAAAGACGCCTTTCTTCTGCATAGCCAGTGGATGGCTAGAATGTACCGCCACCATTAGGGGTTCTTCGCGCAAAAGGATTCGTCTCACCGCAGGATCAGAAATACGTAGTCGACCAAAGCCTACATCTATCCGTCCCTCTTTAAGTGCTTGAATTTGATTTTTGGTGCTCATTTCAATCAGTTCAATTTTCAAATGCGGTTGTTGCTGACGAAATAAATAGACGATTTTTGGTAGTAAACCATACAGCAGTGAACCGACGAAACCCATGGTGACTGTTTTTTCGACCATTCCCACCCGCTGGGTCATTGCCTTAATTTCTTCGGCATTAGACAAAAGTTTAACAGCATGCTGATAAAAGAATTGTCCTGCTTCAGTTGTCATTAAAGGTCGACTTCCACGCTCAAAAAGCTGAATGCCGAGCTCTGCTTCTAGGTTTTGTATCTGACGGCTTAAAGGAGGCTGGGCAATAAACAGTTTTTCAGCCGCTTTCGTAAAGCTTTGTTCCTCAACTACGGCAACAAAGTATCGTAAATGTCTTAATTCCATAATTACCCATACCTTTAAAGCATATTAAAATGCAAATTTGATCTTAGACAGCATATCTTTATTCTTTTAAGGTATACCACATGAGATAGACAAAGCAAGATGCTTGGGAAGCTTAAAGATGTACAAATCCATAGAAACGTTGCTTGTTGAAATTCACAACCTTCAATCAGGCCACCTGACTGGGCAATTTTTACTGCAAATACTGAGGCACCGTTGTTACGCGCAATCTGATAAGCACTCTGCGGACCGTA
>Ga0366751_1017_pt1 | contig 35962 bp, 33 predicted proteins | sample BONcelHN113001D5_FD_207087 | JGI IMG/M metagenome (GOLD analysis project Ga0366751, IMG submission 207087) | Enriched cells from coal bed in the Powder River Basin, Montana, United States - BONCAT cells N11 rep1 HSBNCT.N11.300.1.D5 ...
TTAGGCATTGACGGATTGATTACTGATTTTCCTAAAATGATGCTTCAACACTTATCCTGATCATATAAAAAATATTGAGATATGGCGTCATTTAATAGGCTAAAAAGAATGAATAAATTTAATAATTTTGGTCAGAACAAACCCTTATTCTATTGTTTAAATATGTTTTTTTAAGTCCTATCGTCCATATATAAATAAGATGTCCAAGCCTTCGATAAAATCAATAAAGACTACCAAGTATTCTGTTACTGTTTAGTACAATACACATGTAGAATAATGCTAGTGAAGATTTGTTCGCTCATGCTAATATTGATAACGTCTTAATCCTTATAAATTGTATTGAATAAGGATTCATTTATACCTTACCTTTACCTTTTAAAAGGTTCTAGGAGTGCTGTTGGAGATGAATGCTCCCTTACCCAAAGCCCCAATTAACTGGATTGCAGTGTTCGCACTGGTACTTTTACCCATTGTGGCTGTAATCGCTATCCCTTTATATGCTTATCATCATGATTTTAGCTTAGGCGCATGGATCAGCTTATTTGTACTGCTCGGTGTGAGTAGTTTAGGGATTACTGCGGGTTATCACCGCTTATGGGCACATCGTGCTTATGAAGCAACCTTACCATTAAAAATTATTTTAATGCTTATGGGTACTTTTGCCGTTCAAAATAGTATTTTGTTCTGGGCTTCAGGTCACCGCACCCATCACCGTCATGTTGATGATATCGAACAAGACCCATACTCAATTAATAACGGCTTTTGGTATGCGCATATTGGATGGATGCTTCGCAACTATCCAGCAGCAGAAGCAAACTATAAAAATGCACCGGATTTGTTAAATGACAAAGTGGTGATGTTTCAGGACAAGTATTACATTCCTCTGGTTATTGCTGTACATGCCGTGATCCTTACTACGGTAGGTTGGGCAGTTGGTGATATGTGGGGCGTATTGTTATTGGGTGGTTTACTTCGCCTGATCTTGAGCCATCACGTCACTTTCTTCATTAACTCACTCTGCCACATGTGGGGCAAACGTCCGTATACTGACGAAAACACTGCACGTGACAATTTCATTTTAGCGATTGCAACTTGGGGTGAGGGTTATCATAACTATCATCACATCTTCCAGTATGACTACCGAAATGGCGTGAAATGGTGGCAGTATGATCCAACGAAATGGCTGATCTGGTCATGTTCAAAACTTGGTTTAGCCAAAAACTTGCGTCGTATTCCAAGCTTTAATATTAAAAAAGCAGAATTGGCGATGCGCTTTAAATATGCTGAACAGGATTTGGCAGTTTATGGCCATAATGTCAACGAAGATATGGCGACTGCAAAACTCCGTATTGCACAGGAGTATGAAGCGTTTACCCACACATTAAATGACTGGGCAAAACTGAAAGAACAAGAGATTCAAGCAAAAAAAGCCTCTGTAGCTGAAAAGATTCACCAAATCGACAGCAAACTTAAAGTTGATTTTCAATTGGTTGAACAGCGTCTTTCCCATCATCGCAATACCTTAAAAATTCTGATGCGGAATATTAAAAAGAACACTATTTCCGAGTAAAATCGGATTCAATATAAAGCCCCATTCTTGGGGCTTTATTTATTTTGGTCGTTTAAATTTGCTATAGTGATATCATCTCTCCCCATTATTTAGATTGTCCTATGCAATTTAATCCGCGTTATCCCTCGCTTAATCCCAAGCTTTTTCACCATCAAATGCCTGTTCCATTAAAAGGAGCCAAAGCGGGTCATTTTAACGAAGCACTCGCTAATGACTTACAATGGTCAGATGAAGATAAAGCTCGATGGGTTGAAATCTGTAGTGGGCAAAAAACTTTTGCTGAATTTGAACCTCTGGCGATGGTTTATGCAGGACATCAGTTTGGACAATGGGCAGGACAATTGGGTGATGGGCGCGGTTTACTGATTGCACAAATTTTAGATAAAACAAATCAAACCATTGACCTGCATTTAAAGGGTGCAGGTTCAACACCTTACTCCCGTATGGGTGATGGTCGTGCAGTTTTACGCTCCGTGATTCGTGAATATCTGGCAGGTCATGCACTTAATGCTTTGGGTATTACTTCAAGTAATGCTGTTGGGTTTACTTCCTCAACGCAAGGCATACAGCGCGAAACAATGGAACCTGGTGCCATGATGTTGCGTACTTCAGACTGCCATATCCGTTTTGGTCATTTTGAATGGATCAACCAGTATCAGCCTGAGCTTTTACCCGACTTTGTACAGAAATGTATCGAGTGGCATTATCCAGAATGTCTCGAGGCTGAACAGCCTGTTTTGGCTTTTGCTACCCAAGTTATCCAACGTACTGCGGTAATGATCGCAAAATGGCAACTGGTCGGATTTGCCCATGGTGTGATGAATACGGATAATCTGAATATCACCGGTTCAACTTTGGACTTCGGCCCTTATGGTTTTATGGAGCGTTTCCGTCCGAACTGGATTAACAACCACTCGGATTATCAAGGACGTTATACCTATCAGCAGCAACCGAGTATTGGTCATTGGAATTTATGGAACTGGCTGAATAACCTGGTTCCGCTCTGCCCTACAGACTATGGTAAAGAGCAATGGAAACAGGATTTGGTAGCATGTTTAGAGCACTATGAGCCAACATTCTTAGAGCACTATAAACATGGTTTAAACCAGAAAATGGGCTTGCCAAGTTTTCATAAAGATGGTTTTGATTGCGGTATGGCTTTCCTTCGAGTTCTGCAAAGCGAACAGCTCGACTACACCCAAAGCTTTATTCGACTTCAGAACAAAGAATTTGAAGTGATTAAAGATGATTGCTTAGACCGTCGTCAGTTTGAAAGCTTCTTGACTCAATATGAAAATATTCGGGCATATCAAAATACTGATGAATTGGATGCTGAAATGGCCAAAGCCAATCCTCAATATATTTTACGTAATCACATGGCACAAAAAGCGATTGAGTTGGCGGAAAGGGATGATTTTTCCGAAGTAGATCGCCTGTTTAAATTACTCAGTCAGCCTTATACCAAGCAAACAGACATAGAAAAACCTGAAGATTTAGCACCGTTACCTAGTGACGTGCCGGAAGTGATGGTGAGTTGTTCATCTTAAGATTGATCAACAGATGACTTGCGAACTGTGGATAATTTCAGCATTATCCACAGTGTTATTTAAAAATAAAATTATAAAATCAAGAGATCGACTATGTCCTTACATCGTCTTGCCAGCCAAACTGCCCTTCAATTGCCTGAAGTGACCTGTACCCAGCCTTTTGGCGATGGCTGTGATGTATTTAAAGTCATAGATAAAGTCTTTATGTTAAGTTTTCATTTAGAAGGTAAAGCAGCTATTAACTTAAAAGTTATCCCGGATGATGGTGCAATGTTACGGGATATTTATTCCTATATCCGTGCCGGCTGGCATATGAATAAACAGCACTGGATTTCGGTGTTTGAAGATGAAAATTTGGATGAATCCTTGGTTCAGGATTTGATAAAGAATTCTTATCAATTAGTGGTAGGTAAATTAAATAAACTGCAACAGCAACGGATTGAGCTGCTTAAAGTCGTGAAATAAGCCTCTCGGACATGACTAATTCCACTAAAGATTTATACAAAAAATGGACTCTCTCGAGTCCATTTCAAATTTTATACATTCTTTTTATGCAGCATTTTAAACAATCCGAACAGCACCGCAATCCACACTGGAAGCATCAATACGGATAACATAAGGCCTTGATTCCACATCACATACAGGATTATCAACATAAACGCTAAAACAAAATAATTCGTAAACGGTGCAAATAAAGCCGGAAACTTAGTATGAATGCCTTCTTTTCTCATGGCTTTCTTAAATTTTAGATGAATCAGACTGATCATCATCCAATTTAATACCGCTGCACTGACCACAATATAAATCAGATAACTCAGAGCTTTTTCAGGCACGAAGTAGTTCAGCAAGACACAGCTAAAAATCAGTAAAGCAGAAAACAGCACTGCAGGAACTGGAATCCCGTGTTGATTGACCTGTTGAAATACTTTCGGTGCATTACCCTGCTCTGCTAGCCCCAACAACATTCGACTATTGGCATACATCCCGCTATTACAAACAGATAATGATGCTGTCAGAATAATAAAATTCAGTAAATGTGCCGCCCAATCTATGCCGATTTGTTTAAAAATAATCACAAAAGGGCTTTTATCCAGCCCACCCAAATCTAGTTGATTCCAAGGCACCAAAGACAAAAGGATGGCTAAAGAACAGATATAGAACAGAAATATGCGAATAACTGTCTGATTCACCGCTTTAGGTATATTCTTTTCCGGATCTTCAGTTTCAGCCGCCGCCATACTGATCAGCTCAATCCCACCAAACGCAAACATCATAAAGGCTAACATATAAAATAGGCCTTCAAATCCATGTGGGAAAAATCCACCATGCATCCACAAGTTGCTGATGGATACCGTAGAAGCTGCATCTGCGGTAAACAGCAAATACACGCCAAAGATGATCATTGCGATAATTGCAAGGACTTTAATCATCGACAGCCAAAATTCAGATTCACCATAAATCTTCACATTGGCAAGATTCATGACAGTGACAAGAACAAAGAAGAATAAAACCGAAACCCATGCTGGAATGTCTGGCCACCAATAATTCACATATTTTCCAATGGCGGTCAGCTCAGTCATCGCCACTAAAATATATAAAATCCAATAATTCCAACCAGTTAAAAATCCTGGAAATTTACCCCAATATTTAAAGGCAAAATAACTGAATGACCCTGTTACAGGTTCATGCACAATCATCTCACCCAATTGGCGCATAATCAGGAACGCAATCAAACCACCAATCAGGTAGCCCAAAATAATCGATGGGCCTGCTGATTGAATAATATGTGCTGAACCCAAGAATAATCCTGTACCAATTGCCCCGCCCATAGCGATCAATTGGATATGACGATTCTTTAAACGGCGCTGAAGTTTAGGCGTCTCGCTGTCCAAAACACACTCTCATCATCAATAAAAACTGAATTGTAAATGCTTCGTGCGCTATGACCTAGCCTGCCGAATTAAATCCATACGCTTTTATTTAAAGTATTTTTCTGCTTATACTTAAATAAACATATAAGCTTTTGATTAATTTAGATTAAAATTTATTTTTTAATTTATTGTTTTTAGCATATGAAAAAGCGAACCATCTCTGATTCGCTTTTTTGCTTCTACCCAAGTTAATCTTCAGGATATTCAAAACGGTATCCTATCCCATACACCGCTTGAATCCACTCATGACGGTTACCCGTTTCAGCAGCATCCGAAATCTTACGGCGCAGGTTTTTAATATGGCTGTCAATCACGCGGTCTGCTACATCAAAACTGTCAGGGTTAATATGATCGAGTAATTGCGCACGTGAGTAAACCTGTCCTACATGCTCCAAAAATAACTCCAACAAACGGAATTCAGTAGGCGTCAAGTTCAAGGTTTTTTGTTGATACCAGATTCTTTGCTGTGCTTTATCCATACGGAACAAGCTGTTCTGTTCAGGTTCTGCATGACGCTCCAAACGACGCAACACTGCTTGTACACGAGCCACCAGTTCTTTCGGACTAAAAGGTTTACAAATATAGTCATCTGCGCCCATGTTTAAACCCAGAACACGGTCGATTTCTTCGGTTCGTGCAGTCACCATAATAATCGGCAAATCAGACTGTTCACGTACTTTACGGCAAATGGTCAAACCATCCATGCGTGGAACCATCAAGTCCAAAATCATCAAACTTGGTTTACGCTGAGTAAAGCTGTCATACGCTTCTTGCCCATCATGAAACATACTGACTTCAAAACCAGCCGCTTCCAGATAGTCTCGCACCAGTTGTGCAAGTTCAACTTCATCTTCAACCAGCATGACATGTTTCATGAATCTCATCCTTTATTTATTTAACTGTTTTGGAAAAGTTAATTTGCAACGCAACCCACCTAATGGAGAATGTTCAAAACTCAACTTCCCACCCAATGCCTGCGCAATTTTACCAGATAATGCCAAACCTAAACCTGTACCGCCAGTACTACGGGTACGCGAATCATCAACACGATAAAACCGCTCACCCAAACGTGCCAATTGTTCATCATTTAATCCAAGCGGGCTGTCATCCACAATCACGCTCCAATGCGTCGCCGATTGTTCAGTATGCACACGAACTTCACCACCAGCTTCAGTATAGCGAATACTGTTGCCGAGTAAGTTGACCATAATTTGTTTAAAACGATCTATATCTAATTGTAAATTCGCCCCTTCACCTTGTACCGAAATAGACAGATCAGCTTGGGCAAATTTAGGTTTGAAGTTTTCAACTTCTTGCAGTACTACATGCCAAGGGTTCACCTCAGCCATATAGCAGGTTAGCTGCTGTGCTTCAGCTTGAGCCAAATCGGCTAGATCCTGAGTCAGTTTTTTCAAGCTGTTAACCTGGCGAAGCATGGATTCAAAATGTTCCGGCGTCGGTTTACGAATCCCGTCCTGCATCGCCTCAATTTGCGCTTGCAGTACCGCCAATGGTGTTTTTAATTCATGTGAAGTATCTGCCACCCACTGACGGCGCGACTGTTCATGCTGATCTAAAATCACCGCCAATTGGTTAATCTCATTCGATAAATCACCCAACTCGTCATTGCGGTTGATTTTCACCTGATGCTGGTAATGTCCTTTGGTCAATTCACGGGTTGCATTGAGCAAGCGTTGAATCGGCTTTTTAAAATAGGTTGCCAATAATAAAGCGGCAATTAAACTGCTCAGGAAAGTTAAGCCATACACCAGTAATAAATAGCGTTTTTGATTACTAAAGAAATTGATACTTAAAGCATCATCCTGATCCAGCACCGGTTTCAAACCCAAATAGCCGACAACTTTATCATTTACCATAATCGGGCGATATGAAACAGGAATATCAGAGGGTTCACCGACCACAAACTGTTTGTTGGCATCATATAAGGATAATCGGGAACTTAAACCCAAACGGTCGGGCATTGAAATAAACTGCTTTTTCTTGGTTTGATTTTGGCTTGAATCTGTCTGTGCCTCTTCTTTCTTTTTATCCGTGCGAAATATATTTTGATTAGAACTCAGGGGAAATTTAAGCCCTTCAAAAGGCTGATATTCAGAAGGTAAATTCTGTTCCATCATGCGTAGTTCTTCTTCATCTATAATCGGTTTGCTTTGCCCCGGTTTTTCTAAACTGGATGAAGTATTGATTAAGGTATTTTCCTGAAAATAGCGCTGTTGCAAGGCAATGTCATACTGACGACGTAACCACCAGCGTGACAACTTGTCATAATCATCGGGATCGGCCTTGCCCTCAATCTGCAAAATTTGCGCCTGAATCGCGTTGCCCCAGTCATGATAAACCGTATATACCCCTGCCAAATTGCTGATGACATGATCGAGTTTCTGCATTTCGACATCCGCCACATATCTGGCAAAATTCTTTTGCATGGTCCAGTGCAAAACACCCAGGCTGACAGTCGTAATCACTAAAGTCGTGAGTAATACGGTCAAAAATAAGCGTAAGGCGATCGGAACGCGGCGAATATTCAAAAGCAAAGTCTCAATATTTTCTTCTCAATTTATGATTGTAACCAACACTGTCTCAAAAAACTCTCCATTGTTTCTTCATCATTATTATTTATTCTTAAACCATCAAATTTATATTATTTTTCATTGGAGATAACAACAATGAATTCCATGGCAAAAATAGCTTTAGTAAGTGCAAGTATTCTGAGCATGGGTGCATTGAGCGCCTGTCAATCGAACAATACAGTAAAAGATAAAGATAACGACCAAGCTCGCATGATGCACGGCCATCATCAAAAGCATGAGCGTAAAATGACACCAGAACAACGTCAGCAGTTCCAGCAAGCACGTACTGAACGTAAACAACTGGTTGAACAAATTCAAAAAGCGTGTGATAGCAAAGCGGCCGGTACAGCAGTGCAAATTAAGGCAAACGATAAAACCATTGATGGTACTTGCGTCATGACCTTTAAAGCTGACCATCAAGCAATGAAAAAAATGCGTGCTGAACAGCAGCAAATGAAAGGTGAACATCGCCCACTGCGTGGTGAAATGAAAGGCATGCATATGCAACACGGTGAACTGCTGACAGATGTCAAACGTGCAGAATTGACCAGACAATTCGATCAACGCCTGGCTGAACGTCAAGCCAAGCAGCAAGCCATGTTAAAAGCCTGCCAAGGTCAAGCCCATGGTAAGGCGGTTCAGCTTAAAGTTGGTGCTCAAAGTATCGATGGCAAGTGTGAAATTCGCTTCCAGCCTAAAGCGCCAGTTACTATGACTCCACCGGTAAAATCTGCGGCATAAAACCCTGTTGCAAATTCAAAAAAGGCGCTTTCGGGCGCCTTTTTTATGGATTATAACAAATGACCCATTTGACTATTTATGACATCAAATAAACTCTAAAAGTATTTACACTCAAGACACTTAGCAATTTCAAGCCAGAAATCTTTGACTTTACAGTCACCAAGAAAAAGCATGTAAACGCTTGTACCCAGCAAGAAGATGTTGCAGGATTAAGCCATAGAAATATGTGTCATAAAAGGCACGTTTCAATGTTTATTAGGATTATAAGCTGGTTAAACCAGTATTGAGGAAAACGATATGCCACAATACAAAGCGCCCTTACGTGATATGCAATTCGTTCTACATGAGTTATTAAATGCTGAAGAACATTATGCAAAACTCCCTGCATTTCAAGAAACCGTAAGCCGTGAGTTGGTTGATCAATATTTGGAAGCCGCTGCTGACTTCTGTGAAAATGAACTTTCTCCTCTTAACCAAGTCGGCGACCGTGAAGGTTGTACTTGGAATGACGGTATAGTAACAACACCAACTGGCTTTAAAGAAGCATACAAAAAATATATCGAACTGGGCTTCCCGTCTCTTTCTGCTGAAGAACAATATGGCGGTCAAGCTTTACCAAATTCTTTAGGCATTACCATTTCTGAAATGGTCGGTACTGCAAACTGGTCTTGGGGTATGTATCCGGGTCTTTCTCATGGTGCGGTACGTACTTTGGAACACCACGGTTCTCAAGAACAAAAAGACACTTACCTGCCTAAACTTGTTTCAGGTGAATGGACAGGCACCATGTGCTTGACTGAATCTCATGCAGGTTCTGACTTGGGCATTATCCGTACCAAAGCTGAACCAAATGCTGATGGCAGCTATGCAATCTCTGGCGAGAAAATCTTTATCTCTGCTGGTGAACACGACATGGCGGATAACATCATCCATATCGTTCTTGCTCGTCTTCCTGGCGCACCAAAAGGCACTAAAGGCATCTCGTTATTCATTGTCCCTAAATTCAATGTCAATGCTGACGGTTCAGTGGGTGAACGTAATGCAGTACGTTGTGGTTCAATTGAACACAAAATGGGGATCCATGGTAACGCAACGTGTGTAATCAACTTTGATAAAGCACAAGGTTTCTTGATTGGTCCTGAAAACCGTGGTCTAAACTGCATGTTCACATTCATGAATACTGCACGTATTGGTACCGCTGTACAAGGTCTTGCAGCTTCTGAAGCGTCTTTCCAAGGTGCACTTGCCTATGCCAAAGATCGTTTAGCGATGCGTTCTCTTTCAGGTGTTAAAGCGCCAGAAAAAGAAGCTGATCCGATTATTGTTCATCCTGCTGTACGTAACATGCTTTTAACTCAAAAAGCATATGCAGAAAGTGGTCGTGCACTAGTTTACTTATTGGCTCAATACGCCGATGTAGTTGAACACGCTACAACTGAAGAAGAACGCAAATCTGCGGACAACATGTTGTCTCTTCTTACCCCTATCGCAAAAGCATTCTTGACTGAAACCGGTTCTGAATCTGCGAAACATGGTGTTCAGGTGTTCGGTGGTCATGGCTTCATTTCTGAACATGGTATGGAACAGATTGTTCGTGATACACGTATTGCTTGCTTGTACGAAGGAACCACTGAAATTCAGGCACTTGACTTGTTAGGCCGTAAAGTTTTGGGTACTCAAGGTGCAATGTTGAAAGACTTCACCAAGATCATTCACAAATTTACTGAAGCAAACAAAGACAATGCTGCAATGAAAGAGTTCGTTGAACCGCTTGCTGCTCTGAATAAAGAGTGGGGTGATTTAACGATGCAGATTGGTATGCGTGCAATGCAAAACCCGGATGAAGTCGGTGCAGCTGCGGTTGACTACCTCTACTTCTCTGGTTATGTCACTCTTGCTTACTTATGGGCACGTATGGCGCTTCTCGCTCAAGAAACATTGGCTGCCGGTACGACTGACGTTGATTTCTACAATGCCAAAGTAACGACTGCACGTTTCTACTTTAAAAAAATCCTGCCACGCGTACGTTCACACGTAGACGTGATTGCCGGCGGCGTAGAACCGTTACTGGCATTAGATGCAGAGCACTTTGCATTCTAAGCTGAATATCTAATTCGATATTTGAAAAGTTGTACTCCTGAGTACAGAAATAGAGAAAGGACGGTCATAGCTTTGACAGTCCTTTTTCTTTATAAATAGAGCGTTATTTCGCTTGGGTCATCTGACAACATTCTTTGTTGGTAATTAAGCTGCCCTAAGTCTACAGAGATTCAAACAATAAACAGGTGAACGAACATGCCAATTTATAATGCCCCACTTGCAGATATGAAATTCATCCTGAATGATGTTTTTAATGCCGAGCAATTCTGGCAAGCCAATGAAAATCTTGCCCACGTTGATGCTGCAACTGCAGAAGCCATTCTCGAAGAAATGGCAAAATTTGCGCAAAACGTTACGCATCCGCTCAACCGCACGGGTGATGAAGAAGGCGCAAAGTATGAAAATGGCAAGGTAACTACACCTGCTGGCTTCAAAGAAGCCTTCAAACAATATGCAGATGGCGGCTGGATTGGTTTAGGTGCAGACGAGGAATGGGGCGGTCAAGGCATGCCAAAAATGCTTACGGTACTTGCGGATGAAATGCTATTCGCCACCAATCCATCATTCCTGCTTTATCCGTTGCTTTCTGTAGGTGCGGGTATGGCGTTAAACAGTTACGCATCTCAAGAGCAAAAAGAAACGTATTTACCTAAAATTTACTCTGGCGAATGGTCAGGTACCATGTGCTTAACTGAGCCACATGCAGGTACAGACTTAGGTATTATTAAAACCAAAGCTGAACGCAATGAAGATGGTACCTATGATATTACTGGTACTAAAATCTTTATTACTGGCGGTGACCACGACTTAGCAGAAAATATCATCCATTTAGTTTTAGCTAAAACCCCAGATGCACCGGCAGGTTCACGGGGTATTTCATTATTCATCGTGCCTAAATTCGTGGTGAATGAAGATGGTACTGTAGGTGAACGTAATGCCGCAGGCCCAGGTTCAATTGAACATAAAATGGGGATTAAAGCCTCTGCAACTTGCGTGATGAACTTCGACGGTGCCAAAGGTTATCTGGTCGGCAAAGAAAACGAAGGTCTTGCAGCCATGTTTGTGATGATGAATTACGAACGTTTATCCATGGGTCTACAAGGCTTGGGTGCATCTGAATTTGCTTATCAAAATGCGGCGCAATATGCGACTGACCGTATTCAAGGACGTAGCGCTTCTGGCATTCAATCGCCTGCCAAAGCTGCGGACAGCATTTTGGTACATGGTGATGTACGTCGTATGCTACTCAATGCACGTGCAAATAACGAAGCTTCGCGCGCATTTGCAGTTTACGTGGGGCAACAACTGGATATTACCAAGTTCTCTACCGATCCTGAAGCTGTAAAAGCAGCTAATAATCGCGTGGCACTGCTCACTCCAGTTGCGAAAGCATATTTAACAGATACTGCTTTTGATGCAGTGATTGATGCGCAAATGGTGTTTGGTGGACATGGCTTCATTCGTGAATGGGGTATGGAACAGTGCGTACGTGACTTACGTATTGCACAAATTTATGAAGGTACTAACGGTGTTCAATCTCAAGATTTGATTGGTCGTAAAACCATTAAATGTAACGGCGAGTTCATTGCTGAATATATTCAGGAAATTCGTGACTTTGCCAACAATTTAGATGCTGATCTTAACTTCATTAAAGATGCAACCCTAGATGCAGCTACTGAAGTTGAATCTGTGACTCAATACGTGATTGAAGCTGCACGTGAAAATGTTGAATTTTCGAACTCTGCTGCGGTAGATTACCTGCATGCTGTCGGTCTTTTAAGCTTCTCTTACATGTTCGCAAAAATTGCCAATGCGGCGAAAGCGAAAGATGGCGAGTTCTATCAAAACAAATTGGCACTGGCTCAATACTTCGTGCAACGCATTTTGCCTGAACTTGCACTGCGTATCACCAAAGTAAAAGCAGGTTCTGAAGTGATCATGAACTTTAGTGCAGATTACTTTACCAACCAATCTTAATTTAAATCAAATTTAAAAAACGCCTGCATTGTCAGGCGTTTTTTTTCATCTAGAATTAATTAGATCTTTTCAATAATAATAGAATCTGAGATTTTTTTACTGCTTTGGACATCTTGCTGATGTTTCAAAATCTTGATTATCCCTTCAGATTGTAAATTTTCACATAAGGCAATCAGCTTCTGCATTTCATCACCTTTAATACCCGAACCTAAAATGAGTTTTTTACCATTTTGTAAACTATTAATTTTTGTTTGAATTGTTTCTAACATTTTCGTTTCCTTGATTAATGAAATAACCACCTACACAATATATCAATTCAGTATAAAAAAAATACAGCCCATTGAATTATTTATAACATTCAACTGTCTTGAGTGTTAATGTGCATGAAAATTGCATAGTTTTTAATATCAGTTTCATGCAAATACTCATCTAATATACAAGGAGGAAAAACATGCCAAAACCTGATGCCAAAGTTGAAAAAATTGAAACCCTCCTCGACCGTTTTGGAAATCTTGCCGTAGAAAGTTTTCATTATATTGCGCTATTTATTATTGGCTGTATGGTGATCTGGTCTGCGGGTCATACCGTATTTCACATTCTTACCGTGAAACAATTCGCCACCATTGATGATATTCTGCTGTTATTTATCTATCTTGAACTGGGTGCGATGGTGGGCATTTATTTCAAGACCAATCATATGCCGGTGCGCTTTCTAATTTATATTGCCATCACTGCCCTGACCCGCCTGCTTATCTCCGACATTCAACATGACCATAAAGCAGATATGGACTTGGTGATTATTACTGGTTCGATTTTGATTTTAGCTTTTGCAATCTTGGTAGTGCGTTATGCCTCCTGGACTTATCCTTCTGTCATTCGTGACAAACATAGTGAAAACTCCTTGCCAGAAGGTAAAACGCCACGTCCGCAAGATGATGAGTTGGCTTAATATTCTTTATTCACCCTGCTTCCATGAAATGCGGATTTTCTGAATATATCTATGCTTCAGCCGGGAGAGGCCAAATTCCAATTTGAATATAAAGGCAAAATAAAAGCAGGCCTATGCCTGCTTTTTTAATCTTTATTCTAACGATTCGGTACTAACACATAGCGCCCATTTTCAAAGATCCAGTACGTTCCATTCGGCGGTGCAGGCAAACCTACGCGGCGCCAATCGGTGATTAAGGTATAGTTTGAACTTTCAATTCTTACTGTATTTGGATCGCCATTTACCCAACTATAACTTTGTGAATTCTGGGTAATGGTCGTTGGTGCCTGATATTGAATACTAATGCCATTTTGTATCGGCGGATATCCGCCATGTGGCGGACGTGATGGATAATGCTGGTAATGGGGGTGATTTTGCGGGTAATTATTTTGCGGATAACGATTATATGGATGGTTATTTTGTGAATAGCCAGGATGCTGCTGTGGATAATTATTTTGTGGATAGCTAGTTTGAGGGTAACTAGGCCGATGCTGATACTTGCTGGTATCTACTCCACGATAATTAGACCACTTGTTTTCTGCTTGCGTAGTTGCAGCAGCTCCCAAAAGCACCATGCCACCCAGAGTACAAATAACTGCCACTTTCATCAGAGCCTCCGAACGACATTCATCGTATATAGTTTATAAAGCCTATTTTAGTCCCTAGTTTAGGCTAAAAAATGAATAAAAAACCATCTAATGCAATGTTTTGTAAATTAAATAGCCGGTTAATTTGATGCTTTAGTGCATCTAGGCAGTTGTTATGTTTATGCTAAGATATTCTTTTTTGTTACTGGATCAAACAGAGTGACTGATTTAAGTTTTGACCGCCTACATCAATTTTTTTGTAAAGTACCGAGCGTACAAGAAGCATTGATTGATGCTTATGGTTCAGATGGTCAACATGCATGGTGGTTTAAATTTCAAATTAATGTCGAACACCCTCTGGCATGGCAAACTGTTCAGGAATTGGGTCATGTACTGAATTACATTTCCAAAAATGAACGTCTTCCAACCCAGTTCTTACCTGTTTCACCACCGCCCTATATGAATGGTGAAGCGAAAGAATTTTTGGCTTGGGTAATTCAATGCAATCATCCTGACTTCTCACCCGATGTGGTTTGCGACTGGTTAGAAGCGCGTTTACCGCAACCGGTTGAAGATGAAAGCCAGTGGATAATTAAAACCGATTTAAAAGAACTGGATAAAATGAAAGATGCCGATCTGGATAAATTAGTTCCGCCGAATCCACAATAATATCTTGAGTCAAAAAAAAGCGCATTATGCGCTTTTTTATCTTTAACAGATTTAATTTCCCTAACACGCAAAGAGATGAGAAGCACTACTCTGTTAGGAAGAGATAAATACCTCCCTTGCAAAACAATGTTTCTCACCCTTTAAAAAAGGGAGGAGCATTAGAAAGTAGACAACCCACTCCATTCCATAAAGCGGTAAATGCCATATTTGAGTTTCGATTCATCTGCATATTGACTGTAATCCACACTCATATTTTTGCCATCCAGGTTTGACCAGGCGGTATCAAAATATTGATTGGCCTCTGTAAAGACTTGAGCCTGTGATGCACCCAGCACGCGTAAATTGGTTTCCAAATTATAATTTTTAATATTACGTGCAGTGAAATTCGCAGAACCTAAAATCAATTCCGAGTTCTGTGTATTACGTTTCACAATCATCTTGCTGTGACACTGCTCCCCTTGGGTATTGCACCAGCGCACAGGCACACCCGCAGCATTCAATTCAGAGGCCACTTGACGATTGGGAATACCATTCTTCTGGCGACCAAAAGCATCTTTATTTGGATCAAGCAATACACGAAGTCTTACCCCACGTTCATGCGCGGCAATTAAGGCCTTCACAATATGCCGTTCAGACAAATAGAACATCGCCAGATCAATCTGCTCTTGCGGTTTTGCAGTTTCAATTAATTTTAATGTTTCATCAAAAATGGCTTTTTCAGTCAGTACCTGCACTTGAGGTAAAGACTTTTCCTCTTCAAACTCACCGACAATCACCATCGGAATATCACCTTTGGACATTCGTCCCACAGCCTGTTCGGTTTTTAACACATCGACTGCGGTATTGCCTGAAACGACCAATGCCACGTTGGAATGACGTGAGCTGCCATCATGAGGATTTGCAGAAGTGACTAAAGCTTTCCAACCCTGAGCCGTATCGACCACCAAAGTTTTACGGTGATTGGCTTTGAAATTAAACAGGCTGAAATAACTACGCAGGGTGATTTTTTCATGACCAAATGGATTAGAAAGCCAGCCTCTTTCAGGATTATTGCCTGCATCCTGACAACAGATATACCAAAGGCCTGACCATAAAGGATTGGATGCGCGTAACGGTCTTAAATCGGTTTCAATGACATCAATACCGGCTGAACGTAGCTGGCGATAATGTTCGGGTGCAACACCGCCATAGACTGAATTAATCGGGTCAGTAATGACTTTAATATCAATATTTGGCTGAACGCCACGTTTTGCAATTAAGGCATCGGTTAACTGTTGCGCGAGTGGACGATGCGCTAAGGTCGATTCCCCCACTTCCTTATTGAATAAAAACATATCCAGCACAATGGTCGTTTGTGCCTCATCAATCATTTTTAACATTTCATTAAAAATGACCTGATTTTGTTGTTGTTTGCCACTGGCATCAATATAGGTTTGATCTGCTAAAAACTTCACCTCGGCATGACGCAACTTACCTGTGAAATACAAACCCTCCGGCAGGGGTTTATAAGTGTGATAAATTGCAGATGAGAGATATCCCAAAGCCAATAAACTGATCATCACGCCCACATAACGACGGCGTGACCAATTCAATTTCTGATGAATTCGTTGAAAAATACGCATAACAAAAAACCTAGTCCAATGGCATCAGACTAGGTTTTTTTGCTTTATTTTTCAAGAGGATTTCTGTGACTCTATCCTGAACAAATTCATCTAATCCAACTTTTGCCTAGAAACCGAATTCTAAACCGACACTAAAATTACGTCCGACTTGCAGAATATTCGACAGGAATGAAGCATGTGAATAAACCTGTTCATCCAGCAAGTTATTGGCTTTAAAATACACCCGATAATCATTATTCTTGGCATATTTTCCAACGTAAGAGACACCAACATTCAGCATGTTATAACCATCAGTTTCCTGCTCATAACTTGTGATTTTGTCCTGATTAAACACATGGTAATATTCGGCCAGACCTGACCAATGGTCATCAAAACTTGCATCCACTTCGGTTCCTAAACGACCGGCTGGGACACGGGGTGCATTTTCACCCTCAATCTTGCCACGTACATAATCACCAAATAGCCCCACTTTATAAGTATCGTTTAAAGCATAAGAGACTTGTGCTTCTGTACCATAAAACTTGGCTTTATCTTGGGTGTAATCGACCAGACGAAAGTTTTCATAGCGATCTGTCGTTGCCGCATAAATGTAGTTGTCAAACCAGTTGTGATAGACATGCACATGATAGTCCAGTGGGCCATTTTCATAATGCAAGCCAAGCTCCAGATTATTGGATTTTTCTGCACTTAAATTTTCATTACCACGTTCATAAGTGTTGGTCGCGAAATGTTTACCATTGGCATATAGTTCTTGCGCCAAAGGTAAACGTTCTTGATGAGAGCCAACCAGCGATAATTTATAACTCGGTGCAAATGCCCAGTTCACAGCGCCAGAATAGGAAAAACCGTAATCATCAAAATCTTTTTTATTGGAATCAATCTGAATTTTCTGCTGATCTAAACGTGCGCCCAGTTCAACATGAACATCATTAAACTGTTTATGTTCTAAAGCAAACAGGCTCCACTTTTGTGTTTTGGTCGGGTCCAATAAAGATTCTTCGCCCGTAATATCGAGCTTTTGCTGGTTATATTGAGCACCGATTACCCCTTCCCAATTCGCAACAGGGTTATGAACCAATTCCAAGCGTGCATCATAACCCTGACTTTTAAAATTGGTCATGACTGAATTTTCTTCAATTTCATCATGCTTATAGTCAGTATAACTGGCATGAGCACGCAGCTTTTGAAAACCAGAAAAAGGATCGCTGAGTTCGGTACGGAAATCATAGCGCTCTGATTTTAAATCGACCCACGGCCCAGCAACGTGATCATGCTCTTCATCATGATCATGTCCATCATGGTTCAACGCATGACCTGTATGATCACCACAAAAAAGTTCATTGTCATGCGGATGACAGTCTTCATATTCATGGCTATGTCCGGGTAAACCATACTGATCTTGACGATTACTATATGAAATACCGCTGAAGCCTCGGTCGTGAATCCAGGATAAACCGACATTTACCGTTTCGCCTTTTGCAAAGGTATTGTCTACACGACGCTCTTTTTCACCTTCATGAACATAATCAGGCGCAATATAGCTGTTGGCATCACGTTTTGAACCTTCAACACGTAAAGCCACCTGATCAGTTAAAGCAACGGTCGCCCCTGCACTGGCTAACTTTTCATCACTGCCCGAGTTGTAGCGTAAGCCGACTTGCCCTTCATAACCTTTTTCCGGCATTTGGGTCGGAATTTTATTGTCGGTAACATTGACCAATCCGCCCACTGTACCTGCGCTATACAGCAAGGTTGATGGACCACGAATAATTTCAACTTGTTTGGCTAAAATAGGATCAACTGTTACTGCATGGTCTGGTGAAAGTGTTGAGACATCAGCAGTTTCAGAAGCATGTTGTAAAACTTTAACACGTGGCCCATCTTGCCCACGAATCACTGGACGGCTTGAGCCTGCACCATACTGGTTTGAAGATACGCCAAGCTCACCCGCCAATGCATCCCCAATGGTGACGCCACCTTGTGCAAGCTTTTTATGATCAATCACCTGATCTGCAACTGCAAAATCGACTGCCGACTGCACCAAGGGATGAGCCTGCAATTTAATCGTTTCTAATTGTTGGTCTTGGCTCGGGTTCTCTGCAAAGACAGCAGGTGCAATAACGGCAAAAATAGAGAGGGTAATTAAATTTTTATGAAAGGACATGGAACTGGCTCAAGGCTTTGATTTCTGAATAATGTTATAATATAACATTTCATTATTTTTGCAATAAAAAACATTTCCTTTCTCTATCTTCAGATAGACTGGATTTCAGTTTTGCTCACAGATAAGTAAATTTTAAAGTTTTTAGATGCCCTTTACGATCTCACATGCTGTTTTAGCCCCTCCCATTGCCAAACTCACAGGCTATCGTTTGCCCATCTCGGCACTTGCCATTGGCACTATGACGCCTGACCTTTACCGCCTGTTTACTTCAGAAACTTACGATATATCACACCAATGGCAAGGCTTAATAGTTCCAAATCTATTGATTGGTTTAAGTTTTTGCTTGCTGTGGTATGGTCTTTATCGACCGGTGATATTTCGATGGATTGGGATGCTGAAGCCGATTGATTGCGGCTCTTTCGATAAAATGCTGGGATTTATCCTTAGTGTCATTATTGCCTTGATCGTAGGGATTTCTAGCCATTTAATCTGGGATGGACTGACCCATTCAGATTTTAGAACCTTTGCTTTTGATCAATTTTTAAATCGACCGGTTTCATTGTTTGATCATATCTATCCAATGCATCGTGTGTTGCAGATTGGCACCTCCATCCTGGCTTTACCGTTTATGGCATGGATGGGCAGGCATTATTATCTAAAACATAAACAGGCGGATTTTGTTGGAACTAAAATCAAGATCTCTAGCTTCTTTATTCTGCTGACCTCATTGCTCGCTGCTGGTTTTTATTATCTGCAATTTTTAAAGACACTGGGATCAAATCCTTGGTCAACCGACCTCTATTCATTTATCGGTCGCTCGGTAAATCAATTTTCAAGCGTATTTTTAATTACTTTTAGCTTAGGTTGTGTGCTCTTTCTATTTTTAGACAGAAACCACCATCTAGATAAATAAACGATGAGAAGTTAAAGAATATTATCCAGATCAAGCAATCTCAGCATTGAAATTGTGATGATTCTTGATCTTGTTCTTGTGACAAAATCCTCAAAGAGGCATAATTCACTATTCAAAAGCGGTGCGCTGTTTACGTATACGCTGACCTTAACCCATATAGTTGGATTTTTTACGCTATGATGCGAACTCATTACTGCGGTACTTTAACCGAAGCCCAAATTGACCAAACCGTAACATTATGCGGTTGGGTACACCGTCGCCGTGACCATGGTGGTGTAATCTTCCTTGACATGCGTGACCGTGACGGTCTTGTTCAAGTCGTGATTGACCCAGATACTCCCGAAGCTTTCTCAACTGCTGACGGTCGGCACGTAGGTCTTCATCACGGAAACATTTTGCGATTTGGTAGTAACGATCGATACCGCCCACCATCAACAACTGTTTGAACAGCTGTGGTGATTGTGGAAGCGCGTAGAAGCTACCGTTAGAAACACGGCTTGGAACTAAATAGTCACGCGCACCTTCTGGAGTCGCACGTGTCAAGATTGGCGTTTCAACGTCCAAGAAACCATTTTCTTCGAAGTAGTTGCGAATAAGGTTGGTAAGTTTAGAACGGAAACGTAAGCGATCTAGCATTTCAGGACGACGGATATCCAAGAACTTCTAAACGTTGAATTCGACAAATTCCCGCGTATGACTTATGCAGACGCTATGCGTGACTATGCATCTGACAAACCAGATATGCGTATTCCTTTGAAACTGGTTGACGTTGCAGACATGATGCAGGACGTTGAGTTCAAAGTATTCGCAGGTCCTGCTAAAGATCCTAAAGGCCGTATTGTTGCGCTTCGCGTACCCGGTGCAGGTTCACTTCCACGTAGCCAAATTGATGAATATACTAAATTCGTGGGCATTTACGGCGCGAAAGGTTTGGCTTATATCAAAGTCAACGAACTTGAAAAAGGCATTGAAGGTCTTCAATCTCCAATCGTTAAATTCATCGAGCCAATCGTGCTTGACTTGTTGAAACGTGTTGGCGCTGAAAATGGCGACATCGTATTCTTTGGCGCAGATAAAGCCAAAGTTGTGAACGATGCCATGGGCGCTTTACGTATCAAAGTCGGTCACGACATGAAACTTGCGACTTGCGAGTGGGCGCCGCTTTGGGTCGTTGACTTCCCAATGTTTGAAGAAACTGATGATGGCAAATGGACCTCTGTGCATCACCCATTCACGCTACCAAAATCTAGCGTTGAAGAAGTGAAAAACAATCCAGGTGCAGCACTTTCAGTTGCTTATGACATGGTATTGAATGGTACTGAAGTCGGTGGTGGTTCACTACGTATCTTCAACTTAGAAATGCAACAAGCTATTTTTGCGGCATTGGGCATTTCTGAAGAAGAAGCCGAAGAAAAATTCAGCTTCTTGTTGAATGCCTTACGTTACGGTGCACCTCCGCATGGTGGTTTGGCATTCGGTCTGGACCGTTTAGTGATGTTAATGACTGGTGCGACTTCAATTCGTGATGTGATTGCATTCCCTAAAACCAAGACTGCTGAATGTCCATTGACTCAAGCACCTGCGCCAGTTGAACCAAATCAATTGCGTGACCTAGGTATTCGTTTACGTGAAAAACCTAAAGCTGAAGTAAAAGTAGAAGCTTAACGCTTTAATTCAGTGTTAAAAAACCCTGCATAAGCAGGGTTTTTTATTGCATTGAGATCAAGACTTGAGAATGGCATAATAGCTGCCTATTTCTATTTTGTGGTGAGCAACCTTATGGCTATGCGTCCTGCTGTCCGTCGTCGTGCACTTGTGCTAATTATATTCGCTGTAGCTCAATGGTTGTTTATGCGTTATATCTTAGCCAATGGTTTGTTCAATATGGACACCAATCAACGTATTTTATATTTTTGTATCAGTAGTTTAGGTGGAGCACTCATCATTTTTGTGAGTTTGATTTATATGGTGTTGAAAGGCAACGCTGAGAAACCTTAATCCCTTTTTCTCTCCCTACGAGATTGATAAGATTCTTCTAGAAATTTTATCTTAATTTTTATTTATTTTGTTCTCAAGACTTTTGACCTCATTTTCTGTGGTTTGGAAATGGCGCAGCATCTTTGATGTAATGAAACTCTTTCCAAAATTTTCTTTTTATAATTATCTTGGCTATAAAGAGCTGTGCGTTTCTATGTATTTTTTATTTAAAGTGGTCTCTTTACTCCCGCTCTTTGTCTTGCAATGGATTGCATCTTGCATTGCACTCCTCCTCAATAGCTATAATTCGTCTATGAAACGGATTACCGAAATTAATCTGCAATTGGCTTATCCGCACTTAACGGTTCAGCAACTTCAAGCTTTAACCAAAAGCAGTTTAAAAAGCCAATGTATGACCTACATTGAGTCCATCAAATGCTGGGGTATGTCGCCCGAATACAATTTAAGTTTGTTAAAAAATATTTATGGTGAACACTACTTTACTGAAGCCTTAACCAATAAAAGAGGCGTCATTGTTGTGGTTGCACATTTTGGCTGTTGGGAACTTCTAAATGCATGGCTTAATCAGTATAGCTCCCCCATGATTATGTATAAGCCCCATAAAAATAAAGCGATAGACCGTTTTATCTTGGAAGCAAGACAACGCGTGAATGCGACTCTGGTCCCAACGGATGAAAATGGTGTACGTGCGATCTTTAAACATTTAAAGCAAGGTGGCTTGACCGTGATATTACCTGATCATCTCCCTAAAGAATCAGGAGGTATTTATTCAGAGTTTTTTGGGCAAAACACATTATCAACCACATTGGTCTCGAAACTAGCCAGTAAAACTCAATGCAATGTCATTGGGCTCAGTTGTATCCGTGATGAAATATCAGGATTTAATATACATTGCGTGCCTTTATCGGATGGGATTTTATCGAAAGATCTGCAGACTTCTGTGGATAGCTTGAACCAAGATCTTGAAATTATGATTAATGTCGCACCTGAGCAGTATATCTGGTCTTATAAGCGTTTTCGTAAAGTTGAAGGTCAAGAAAATATTTATCAAATATAAGATTATGAGTTCTGAATTTTAAGTCATCGTAACTTGGTATAATTTAGTTACGATGACATGAAATAGTTTATGGAATTATTTTATTGATCCAATACTTCAAAAATGTATAGTATTTAACAGTATAATAAATAAAGACGCTTTTTTTCTTATAATAATATTTTAGAATTAATCGATTAATCTTAAACTCCGCATCAAGATATACTTTTTCATTCTTATACGGTGCGATCACTTTTTTCATCTCAAGTGCCATTTTCAAGCCATCTTGCGAAAAACTTTCTTCATGAATACGGTATTGACACAAGACAGCGGGAATATAAATTAATTTTTTTTGATTCTTGGTCAATTTTAACAACATATACCAATCTTCAACTTTAATATTTTCATCATAGCCCCCCACTTCCTGGATTACATCTAAATGAAACATCTGAGTTAAAGTTGGTAAATCATGATGATTTAAAATAATATCATTAAAACTATATTCTGTTTTTTCAGATACGCGTTGTTCCGTAATTTGATTATTTTTATCGATTAACTCTATACCGCCAAAGACTCCCGTTATATTGGGATTTAATTCTAGGTAGTCTACTTGTATCTGAGTTTTCTGCGGTAGCATCATATCATCAGAGGCAATGATACTGACATATTTTCCCTGACAATGTGTTAATGCTTCATTTAATGTCGAACATAAACCTTTATTCGCCCGTGTATTAAAATAAACACGTACAAAACGAGTTTGACACTGCTCTAATATCTCCTTAATTCTAGCAACTGATTGGTCTTTAGAACCATCATCAATCACAATTAATTCGATATTGGCATAAGTTTGGTCAATAATACTTTGAATACTATCTTGAATATAAGCTTCATGGTTATAACAAGGAATAATTACAGAAACCAATGGCCGCATTAATCTAGTCCTTGAGGTATGAAACTATTACATAGCTCAACAACCTTTTCTGTTTCTTCTAAAGTCTGAGTCGGCCCCATTGGCAAACTTAAAACTTGCTGATGGATTTTTTCAGTCAAAGGGAAACTCAAATCGTTCCATTCTTTATAAGCTTGTTGCTTATGGGGAGGAATTGGATAATGAATTAAGGTTTGCACGCCATTTTCAAGTAAATACTGTTGTAGTTCATCTCGATATTTAGTTTGAAGCACGAATAAATGCCATACGTGTTGCTTATATTCGCGTACTTCAGTCTGACTCAAAGGCAATGTGATATATGAATTTTTTATTTTAGATAAATATAAACTGGCAATCTGACGACGATGAGTTGTTTCTTGATCCAGATAGGTCAATTTTACATCCAGCATTGCGGCCTGTATTTCATCTAAACGGCTATTTACTCCAGGAACCAAATTTTTATATTTTTCATGCGAACCATAATTTCTCAAGGCTTTCAACATATTTGCCAATTCAATATCATTGGTTGTTACTGCCCCAGCATCTCCTAAGGCACCCAGGTTTTTCCCTGGATAGAAGCTAAAACCAGAAGCATCCCCCCAATTCCCAGCACGAATACCCTTTATTTCAGCACCATGAGCTTGTGCTGAATCTTCTATTACCAATAAATTGTATTGTTTAGCAATCTGCATAATTTTTGGCATATCTGCTAGCTGTCCATACAAATGTACGGCTAGGATCGCTTTCGTCTTCAGTGTAATAGCTTGCTCAAGCGCTTCTACAGAAATATTTAAACTCTTGCTGTCAGGTTCAACCAATACAGCTTTTAAATTATTTGCGGTAATAGCCAAAATACTTGCTATATAAGTATTCGCAGGAACAATGACCTCATCCCCATCTTGTAACTTGCCTAACTCTTTCCATGCACGAAGTATCAAAATAAGTGCATCTAGTCCATTTGCAACGCCAATCGCAAACTTTGTACCGCAATAAGTTGCAAAATTTTGTTCAAATGTTCCGAGTTCTTGACCACCAATATACCAACCCGAATCAATCACACGATTACATGCTGCTTTTAATTCATCTTGATATTGTTGATTTACTTTTTTTAAGTCTAAAAATGGGATCATTCTTCTATAAAACCTTTTACAGTAGCGGGATTACCTACAACAATTGCATTTTCAGGCACATCTTTTGTCACAACCGCGCCTGCGCCAACCATGGCATTTTTTCCAATTCTAATACCGGGCAGGATAGTGGCATTTGCACCAATACTCGCCCCTTCCTCAATGATTGTTCTTAAAAACTCATCAGGATATTGTTTAGAACGTGGATGCTTATCATTAGTAAATGTAACATTGGGACCAATAAATACATTATCCTGAACGGTAATCCCATCCCAGATAAAGACACCCGATTTCACAGTTACATTGTCACCAATAACCACATCATTCTCGATAAGTGTATGGGCGCAAATATTACAGTTTTTCCCAATGGTGGCTTGTGCTAGGATCACGCTATATTGCCAAACACGACTATCTTCACCTATTTGAGAACTTTGCACATCAGCCAAAGGGTGGATAAAGGGTTTATGGGCCACTTTGATAAAATCAGCATAATCACGAATATAATCCGATTCATCATAGTGTTCACTTGCAAGCACAAGTAATACACAATCATCTGAAAAATCATGCATTTCACGCCACATCAAGCTTTCAATCAATAAGCCTTGTGCAGGTGAAGACAGAACCACTTCTTCTTTTTGATAACCATTATCCAAAATAAACTTGCAGCTTCCATGTAGGCAGATCGCCACTTGTTTTAAATTTTTATGTGCATGGAAACCACGAGCCTGGTTATCAATAGTCTTAAAAATGTAATAGATACGTTTTAATTCAAATGGAATGGATTGACTCGACTCCAGTGCAATCAAGCCACCACGATGGTCACTTAAATCTGGCAAGTCGATTAACTGAACTAAACTCATCTTTATTCACTTACCAACGAAATTAAATATTGACCGTAGTCATTTTTACTCATGCTTTGACCAATTTCTAAAACTTGTATCGCAGTCAGCCAGCCATTGTTAAATGCAATTTCTTCCAAACACGCAACCTTATAACCCTGACGTTTTTCAATGGTTTCAACAAAGTGTGCTGCTTCTAATAAACTTTCATGCGTACCCGTATCTAGCCATGCAAAACCACGACCCAATAACTCTACATTTAGATCACCACGTTCAAGATACATCTGATTTACAGTAGTAATTTCTAACTCACCACGATCAGATGGCTTCACCTGTTTGGCAATTTGAATAACGTCATTATCATAAAAATATAAGCCAGTCACCGCAAAATTAGACTTCGGATGTTTTGGCTTTTCTTCAAGGGAAATCGCACACTTATTTTGATCAAACTCAACCACACCAAAACGTTCAGGGTCTTTGACTTGATAACCAAATACCGTTGCACCTTTTTCACGTGCAATCGCTTGTCTCAACATTGGTGTAAAGCCTTGACCATAAAAAATATTATCGCCAAGCACTAAACATACATTGCTCTGACCAATAAACTCTTCACCAATAATAAATGCCTGTGCCAAACCATCTGGACTTGGCTGTACCGCATAACTTAGCTCAATACCAAAAAGTGAGCCATCTCCCAGTAAGCGCTTAAAACTTTCCACATCTTCGGGTGTAGTAATAATAAGAATTTCACGAATACCAGCCAGCATCAACACTGACAAAGGATAATAAATCATCGGCTTATCATAAATTGGCAACAACTGCTTTGATACGCCTTTGGTAATGGGGTACAAGCGTGTACCTGAACCACCAGCGAGAATAATTCCTTTCGTATTCATTATTTATGCACCCCTAGTCTCTCACGCTGATAGCTACCATCTTGAACTCTACGACACCAGTCTAAATGACTCAAATACCATTCTACCGTTTGACGAATGCCTGTTTCAAAAGATTCTTGCGGTACCCATCCCAGTTCATTTTTTATTTTACTTGCATCAATCGCATAACGATGATCATGACCTGGACGATCTTGAACAAAGGTAATTAAAGATGCATATGACTGTTCATCACTTCGTGGCTGAAGCTCATCTAATATTTGGCAAATGGTTCTGACTACTTCAATATTTTGCTTTTCATTATGACCACCAATATTATAAGTTTCCCCGACTTGACCTTGGGTAGCTACCGTATATAAGGCACGCGCATGATCTTCAACAAACAACCAATCGCGTACTTGTTGGCCATTTCCATAAATCGGCAATGCTTTACCTTCTAAAGCGTTCAAAATTACCAGAGGAATCAGTTTTTCTGGAAAATGGTAGGGGCCATAATTATTTGAACAATTGGTCACGATCGTCGGTAGACCATAGGTTCTATACCATGCCCGAACCAGATGGTCTGAACTGGCTTTACTTGCAGAATAAGGTGAACTTGGTTGGTAGGAGGTTTTTTCGGTAAATAAATCCGTGGTTCCTTCTAAATCACCATAAACCTCATCGGTAGAGATATGATGAAAGCGGAAACTCTGCTTTTTTTCTTCATCTAAGGCTAACCAATATTTTCGGGTTGCTTCTAAAAGGGTATAGGTTCCCACAATATTGGTTTGAATAAATGCTGCCGGACCATCGATCGATCGATCTACATGAGATTCAGCCGCTAAATGCATTATCACATCGGGTTGAAAATCTGTTATTGCATCATCCAAAGCAACCACATCACAAATATCGACTTGATTAAAGTAATAGCGTGGACTTTGCTCAACTTCAGATAAAGATTCCAAATTACCTGCATAGGTCAATTTATCAATATTAAGTACTTCATTTCGAGTATTTTGAATAATATATCGAATAACCGCAGAACCAATAAAGCCTGCGCCGCCAGTGATTAAATACTTCATAGTGCTTTAGTGACCTTAATATTGATAAAAAGCATATTTGTTTAAAGCTAAGAACCGCATTCTATTACTTTTTATTCTTGGTTCCTACTTTATTGTAGAAGATAACTCTACGATAGATATAAATTTTAACAACATCGTTAATTTAATTGCTTCGTTTTTTTAGTGAAAAAAATTAGAGATATACAAGAATATAATGGAGAGTAATCAAAGATTGAATAAATAAAATCAAGACTTTAGTTAGCAGCTATTTAGTTTAATTTTAGTGGCAAAACTTATAGAATAGCGGCAGCTATAATTATTTTTTGAATATCTACATGAAGAAAATCTTAATCTTATGCATATCTTTAAAAGATAGCAAAGCAAGACAAGACAACATATCTCATCAAATACAAGCCCTCAAACAAGCTGTATCCGATATTCAAATTGATTTTCAGTTTTTTGAAGGAGTGTATGGAAAAGAACTTCCGCCTGAATACATCGTTTTTTTAGATCTCAGAAGAAAAATTTCAGGACAATGTGAACATGCATTAGGACCTAGCGAATTCGGCTGCTTTTTAAGTCACATGACGTTATGGCAACGTTTAGCACAAGGTGATTATGTCGAATATGACCGCGTTATCATTTTAGAAGATGATGTCATCGTCAATCTTAATCATATTACAGAAAAGCTAACTTCCTTAATCACCCTCAATCCTGATTTTGCCTTTCTAAGTGGCAATACAGAACCTTCTCGTCGGCGTATTCGCGGTTTTAACAGTGAAGATAATCTATATTTCAATCTGACTGGACCGAAAGATCTTTACACTGGGGCATATGCCTATTCCCTCACCCCAGAAAAAGCACAGTTTTTTATCGAAAAACAAATTAAGAAATTAACCTACTTGGATGATTGGACCTATTTACTTAAGTCATCAACCACCATCCCTTATTACTATTGTTTTGAACATGATGATGAAATGCAAAGTAATATTGCTGGTGACCGTAAAATTTTTATGAAAAAGCCAAATCGTTTTAAGAAAAATTATCGAAAGATTCGTAATGACCTCGTTTCTCGTATTATTTCTTTATTTTTATTTAAAAAAATTATTCGTCTTTCTGCTTTTATCGCAGCACATAAAAACAGCTTAAATACACCAGAAAATAATAAGAGTGATCATTAAAATGAAAAAATACCTTTTTATTCAAGATCATTTATATGGTGGCGGTGCAGAACAAATATGTATTGATACTGCTGTTGCGCTTAAAGAAAAAGGTCATGATGTGACTGTATTGTTATTAGATTCAAATAATATACGCACAGCCTATCCTGAAGACTTGAATCTAATCAAATTCGATATAGCACCGGCTTTCATGCAAGGCAGTATCAAAAAAAATAAGTTAAAAAGTGTTCCTTTAGAGCAACAAGCTGAACTGACGCAAATCATTAATGACTTAGCACCAGATACTATTATTGCGGGTCATTCACATGCTTTTTGGTTATCATCGATTCTGACGGGCAATATCTGGTTTTGGGTACATGGCGACTCATTAGGTTTGGTGCTAAAACAAAATTTAGGTTTCTTTAAATACCTAGAAGCCGTTAAAAAGTTTATGCAATGTAAAAAAGCCTGTAACTATCTTTTTAAAGGCAAACAACTGATTGTTGTTAACCAAGATATTGCGACACTTCTTCATAAACATGTTAAAGATATAACAGTAAAAGTCATCCATAACGGGATTGATTTTAAACGGCTCAAAAGCAACTTGGTAAATGAAGAAATTAATATTAATAAAAAATGGGATACCATTTTTGTAGGTCGTTTATCTGAAGAAAAACAACCTGATATAGCGATTAAAGCTTTTGCTAAAAGTGGTTTAACGGGGCGTATGGCAATTGTCGGTGACGGCCCGTTGTTAGATGAACTAGTGACTCTTACAGAACAATTTGGGCTGACTGAGCGTATTGATTTCTTTGGCTGGCAAGACCAACCCAACCATTTTATTCAACAAAGTTATTGCTTGATCTTACCTTCGCGTACTGAAGGCTCCCCTCTTATTGTTGCAGAAGCCATTATTTTGCATGTTCCTGTGGTTGCTTTTAATTGCTGTGAAGGCGTGGCATACCAACTCTCGTCTGGAGAGCTTTCTCAAGGTTTGGTCCCTTTAAACGATATTGAAGCCTTATCTAAAAGGCTTCGCCAAGTGGTCACTCAGCCTTATGCGATTCAAGAGCAAGACATACAACGCCTGAATATTACAGAAATGGCAAAGGCTTTTGAAGAATTATAAGTCCCTATATTTAAACCTTTGATTTGAGCAAGCCATCATGTCTTTATCTCGTACAGTTCTCAAAAAATGGTACAAATACCAACAAAATCAACAGGCCAAAAAGTTTGACTCACATTGGTATATTCGTTTTGGTTGGCTCAATAAACCATTGAATAACCAAGACCAATTAAAAGACCTATTTGAAATCCATTCTCCTAAAAAGTTTACTTTTGCCGATTGTTTTTATGTAGAAGACAATGGACGTTACTTTATTTTTTTTGAAGAAGTCGATGACCAACATCCGGTTGGTTTTTTATCTGTTTTAGAAATATTTAAAGATGGCACCTATACAGAACCACAGACGATTTTAAAACTGGATTACCATCTGTCTTATCCCTGTGTATTTAAAATAGAGAATGACTGGTACATGATTCCTGAAACCAGCGCCAATAAAACTGTTGAACTATGGAAATGCACTGAGTTCCCTTTGAAATGGGAAAAACTTTCCAACCTTTTAGAAGACATTGAAGCTGTTGATACAACGCCTTTTTACCATGAAAGCATGTGGTATTTATTTACCTCCACCCGTCGTAACTGTAAAAAATTTGGTGATCGCCTAGATTTATTTTATACCGAAGATATTTTACAACCTAAGTGGAAAGAACATCCTCAAAACCCAGTATGTAAAGGACATCAACAATTCCGCATGGCTGGCAAGCCATTCATCTATAACGGTAAACTGGTTCGCCCAAGCCAGGACTCGTTGAAACGCTATGGCGGCAATATTGAGCTTAAAGAAATTATCCAATTAAGCCCAACAGAATATCAGGAACAATTTTTAGAAGTGATTTTACCCCATTGGAATAATCAGGATGATGGCTGTCATACCATTAATGCTGAACATGACTTTGTGGTTCTTGACGCTATTCGACTATCACCCAAAGCATAATTAATTATTTATTTAGCAAACGCTCATATATTTGCAGCGTTTGCTGCGCCATAGCATCCACAGTCAACTCATTTTTAGCACGCGTAAATAGCTCTTCAAAATCAGCAAATGCTGCACTTTCCAATCCATTTTTGAGTGCTTGCCGCAATGCTGCAATATCACCAATTTCTGCAAGATAGGCTTCTGGCAACCATTCAATTACGCCATTCACTTTGGTGGATGCCATGACTTTATCTGCCTGCAAAGCTTCAACCATCACCAGAGGAAAACCTTCACGATCTGAAGATAAAGTAACAACATCTGCAAGCTGGACTAAATCACGAGCATCCGTTCTGAAACCTAGAAATGCCACCTGGTCTTGCATATTTTGTTGTTTGACTTGTGCTTCTAGAGATTGTCGCAACGAACCATCGCCGATAATCCACAAGTTTGCATCAATCCCCCGCATTGCCTGGATCAGTAAAGCAATATTCTTCACCGGTTCTAAGCGACCAATGCACATCACTATTTTCTTGCTTGAATCCAAACGTGGAAATTGTTGGTCAATGCTGTGTTTTAAGCGCTGCTTTGCCTCTACAGCCAATGCTGTTTGCGGATAAACCCCATTATAAACAATATGTGCTTTCGCTTCTGGAATACCGAGGGTCAGTGCTTTGCTGACAGCGATCACCGCATTTCCAACTAAATAAGCAGACTTATTCTTTTTGGTTCCATGTACCGTCGTCACAATTTTAATGTCTGCTAAAAATGGACGAATCCTGGCAATCAGTTCAGATGCTTTACCTGCTTGGGCATGTACAATCTGGGGCTGGATTTGAGCGATCAGGGTCTTTAGCTGCCAAAGCAACCCAATATTCCAGCGGCTTCTAGAAAAATCGACCGCATGAAATTGAACATTTTCATTAAACTTTTCGGCATAGCAGGGATGTGCAATCACGTGCACATCGTTAGACAAGGCCAGCTGATTGGCCAAATTAAAGGTATGCTGCTCTAAACCGCCAATACCGCCACTGGTCGCAAGGACTTGAACAATCTTCATGCATCATCCCGCTTGTTCTTTTTTGCCTGCAAATGCTGCTCGAAAAGCTTGGCTTCTTTTAGAAAAGCATAAAAAGAATTGATCATACTGTTTACAAAACCGCGCCAACCATTTAAACAACTACGGCGAATAAAATACGACTTTAAAAAGGTGACAGGCATTACCAAAGTTAATTTCAATATGCTTGGTTTTTTACCTTTTTGAAATTTTTCAGCTGCCTTCAAGTTTGAATATTGATTATTTTTTTCGACTTTGACAAAAATACTCGACTCACCATAATGGTAAATATCACCTTCGGCACGGATACTTTCACCGTCAACAATCACATTTTCATGGACTTTATTTTCAAGGTCATATTGGCCTTTATTTTTACGGAAAAAACGGACTTTGGCATGTTTTTTAGTATGTTTACTGTTGGGCACCCCTAAAAAAACATCATTAATTGGGGTAATTAAAGCATCAATTTGATTGGCTTGAATAGTTTTGGCTATTTCTTGTTTTAATTCATCAGATAGCACTTCGTCGCCATCTAAATTGAGCACCCAGTCGTTTTGACACTGGGCTAAAGCAAGACTTTTTTGTGCTGCATAACCCAGCCAGTCCTGATGAGAAATTCGTGTATTGGGAAAGCTTTGCGCAATTTCATAAGTACGATCGGTACTGCCCGAATCTAAAATAATCACTTCCGAAAAATCAGCGACACTGTTCAAGGTATCTTCCAACCATGCACCACAGTTCAAAGTGACGATATAAACACTACATGGAATACTCATAATTTATAACGTCCTTTGGCTAAGGCAATACGCATTTGTAAAGCATTCATTGCCCCATGCGTACTGACTCGGGGAATATTAAATTGATTTAATTCGGTGTAGGCTTCCACTTTCTTACGTGTGGATACTGCATTTTTAAAGCCAAGTTCTTTTGCCATTTGCTGATGTTTTTCATTAAAACGCCCAAAAGGGTAAGCAAAACTTGGACAACGTCCGACTAATGCCTCAACATCAAGTTTAGAGTTTTGTATTTCTTGATAGGCTTCTTCATCATCGAGTTTAAGTAAATTCACATGATGTTGCGTATGCGCGCCAAATTCAATTACACCAGAATCAGACATTTCATGAATCTGCTGAGTATTTAATTTATCAATTCCTTCAATTTGTGTCGCAAGATATATCGTGGCTTTAGCCTTATACTTTTTTATTAATGGATAGGCGTATTGATAGTTATCTAAAAATCCATCATCAAAAGATAACGCTACAACATTTTTTTGCCCCCGATACTGATCGAGTTCAGAGACGAAACAAAAACGAGTTTCTTTTTTAGCCAGATATTGCAGTAACTGTTCAAACTTTTGTGGGGGCATATTCATCCCCGAGGCGGCTTCATGGGGTGTAACTTGATGCAGCATCACAATTCTAGGTAACTTCGCACCACGAAAAGGTAACCAGAAAGTATAGTTACCTAAGAGATAGAGCATCGCAGCCAGAGCCATTATGCCAATCACCATATAAAGCAGCCACATCATGCATAAACCTCATTTGCCCATTCATAGGCTTCAGACAAAGGTTGATCAAAAGTCACCTCAACCATGAACTGTGTAATCCGTTTGCCATTAAAACTTGCACGTGTTTTATTCCAACCTGCTTCAGCAATACGCTTCGCCTCTTCTGGATGGGTAGCATAAAACTGAATTTTTTCAGCTAAGTCGAACTGATCATCAAAATAAACTACTTCTTGTTCGGTATAGAGTTTATCGAAACCCGGAATACGTGGACTAAAAGTCAACAGTCCATTTCCTGTAAGCTGCACAATTCGGTCTGAACTATATAAAGTTACATCGTTTTTACGTGAATAGTTTAAGCCCATACGGGATTGGGATAGCACCTTGTAATAACCTTTACCATAAACGCCTGGCTGTTCAAAACAACCATAATATTGATATTGCACATGATTGTTTTTTAGAGTCTCAGCTAAATCTTTTAGGAATTTTTCACGTTCAGGTTCTTTATAAACCACACCACAGAAAATAAATTCTTTATCAATATTGTTTGATTCAAACTGTTTTAATTGTTCAACATTACGATGTCCCACATTCGGCATATAAGCCACTTTTAAATGCGGTTGTTTGAGTTTTTCAAGATATTCACCACCGGTGGTACAAAAAACTGCATCTAAATAAGGTGAAAATTCACGTACAAACCCGAGTTTATGTTCTAAATACAATGGATCAACATACCAAAAGGCAATTTTAGTTTGCGGATAACGCTGTTTGATTTCTTTGAGCACATCAGGACTCATCAAATCACTATGACCAATTAAAACTAAATCTGGCTCAATATTATCCACAATTTTTAAAATTTCTTTATTGGCCCAACTTGCACCCAGTTTTTTAGTTTTAAATACTGTACCCATTCGGGCCATATCACGAAAACTAAAGTCATAAACAAAGTGACCATTTTCAATCAGACCTGCAGAAATTTTACGATCTGTGCAATAAAAATGTGCGCCTTGCTTATTAAAACCAAAATTCGCAATATGTAAAATTTTCATGTAAAAAACATCTCTATGTTTTCAATAAAATATGAGCGACTCGAGTCGCTTCATCCAATTGTAGATTTAACAATTTAACTTTATTCTCACCCAGTAACGCCTGGGTTAAAAGCTGATCTAACAGTTGGGTAATTCTATCAGATTTCAACCGGTCTATTTCAATGATACCCACCTGACATCCTGCTGTCAGTGCCTCAAAAATCATGGAAACACTATCTTCAGTCACCCAAACTGCTTCGGCCTTTTGCATTTCTTCAAAAATCCAGCCTTGTGGCGTCTTTTCAACTGGAAATATTTTCAGCTGACTTTTAAATGATTTTTCATTTAAATGAGCCAAAAACTCTTCCGGTGTACGTCGTGAAGTGGTCAGAATAATCTCAGCTTGAGGATGCAGATTAACGATTTGTTGAATTGCATCTAAAACTTTTTCTTCATTCCAGTGATGGCGTTTGGATGAGCCACCGAGTGCAATTAAAAATCTGTTTGGCTGATGTCGCTGTTCATTCACAATTGGATTTAGGGCGCCCTGCGTGGTAATTACATGTTCCGATGCATCAACACCATCATGCTCAGGAATAATGGCATGATCAAACCAATTCACTGGAAAATTTGGTTTCATCAATATGACAGTTTTCGCTTGAGGAAATACTTTTCCCAGCAGCAAAACCCGTAATTGCGTATGACTGCCTACGCCAAAAACATAATCAGGTTGTTGCTTTAGCGCTGCAATGTTCTTTTTAAAAATTGCTGAAAATAAGCTAAAAATTGGCAACTGATCTATTAATATTTCTTCAAAGGTAACTTCATCTGCGCTTTGCCTTTGCATGGCTTTATATAAGCCGACTGCTTGTGAGCGATGTCCTGCTTTGCCATCACTGACATAGACAATATGCATAAAAAGTGTCCTTAAAAATAAACTCAAATCTTAATCAATAAAAAAGGCGAAAACCGAGTTTTCGCCTTTTGATCTTACCTGATCGACTTATTTTACGTAAGTCAACCAATGTGCGTATTTAGGGTCTTTACCCTGAACTGCATCAAAGAATGCTTTTTGAATTTGTGTGGTGATTGGACCACGTGAACCACAACCAATTTCACGATCATCATATTCACGAATTGGGGTTACTTCAGCCGCAGTACCGGTAAAGAATGCTTCATCACCAATGTAGAACTCATCACGGGTAATACGACGTTCAACCACTTCATAGCCCAAGTCTTTGGCAATAGTAATAATGGTTTGACGCGTAATACCGTCCAATGCACCGCCAGCAATATCTGGGGTATGAAGTACGCCATCTTTAACCAGGAATACGTTTTCACCTGAACCCTGACATACATAGCCTTGTGGATCCATCAACATAGCTTCGTCATAACCCGAATGTGCCACTTCCTGGTGTGCAAGAATCGACAAAGTATAGTTGCCCGATGCTTTTGCCTTACACATGGTCACGTTAGGATGGTGATGGGTAAAGGATGAAGTCTTCACCCGAATACCTTTCGCCATCGCTTCATCACCCAGGTAAGCACCCCAGCTCCATGCAGCAACCGTGGCATGAATAGTATTATCCGTTGCAGCGATACCCAGTTTTTCAGAACCGATAAAGATAATTGGACGCAAATAGCAAGATGCTAATTTATTTTCACGTACGACATCAATTTGAGCTTGCTCTAAAGTTTTTTGATCAAATGGAACTTTCATTTGATAAATCTTTGCAGAGTTGAGCAAACGTTTTGTATGATCCTGAAGACGGAAAATTGCAGTTCCGTTAGGGGTCTCATAAGCACGGACACCTTCAAACACACCCATACTGTAATGTAAGGTATGTGTTAAGACGTGGATTTTTGCCTCACGCCAATCAACCATTTGTCCATCTTGCCAAATAAAACCATCACGATAC
>Ga0366751_1018_pt1 | contig 34370 bp, 36 predicted proteins | sample BONcelHN113001D5_FD_207087 | JGI IMG/M metagenome (GOLD analysis project Ga0366751, IMG submission 207087) | Enriched cells from coal bed in the Powder River Basin, Montana, United States - BONCAT cells N11 rep1 HSBNCT.N11.300.1.D5 ...
GCGAATGCTGAAGAAGATCGTAAGTTCGAAGAACTGGCTAAAGCACGTAACGAAGCAGATGCACTTGTATCGTCCGCGCAAAAAGCAGTGAAAGATCTTGGCGAACAAGTGACTGCAGACGAAAAAACTGCAATCGAAACTGCGGTTTCAGAGCTTGAAGCTTCAACGAAAGAAAATGACGTTGAAGAAATTAAAGCAAAAACTGAAGCACTTCAAAACATCATCATGCCAATTAGCCAACGTGCTTATGAAGCAGCTCAAGGCGCTCAAGGTGGTGCTGAAGGTTTTGACCCGAACGCTTTCCAAGGTGATGCAGGCCAATCTCAAAAAGCGGACGACGGCGTTGTTGATGCTGAGTTTACTGAAGTTAAAGATGACAAAAAATAATTTGTCGCTTTAATTTGGCTTTAAACAGTTAAAAAAGACCGCGCGAAAGCGCGGTTTTTTTATTTTTATAATTCGAATAAATGTTATACAGTCATTAAAATAAATAACTTTTTAAGCCCTTATGCGCTTGGTTGTACTCTGCCTTTTGGTCATGTTCTTTTTGCTCATGACTTATCAAACTCGAACTCATCCCCAAATTCGGCATAATAATGTGTTGGATCGTATTCAGCACCCATTCGACACACGTCTGCGTTATCGTATTGCAGAAGTCGATCCGCGTTTTGGTTTAACTGAAGATGAAGTGCAGCTCATTAGCCAACAAGCCACGGATATTTGGAAACAAGGTACAGGCAAAGATTATTTTGTCTATGATCCAAATGCCAAACTGGCGATTCATTTAATTTATGATCAACGTCAAGATGAATCTAATCAACGCCGCCAACAACTGGGCAATATCGAACAAGAGCAGCAGATCTGGTCGAATAAAAATCAAAATTTCAAACAATTTAAACAAGAAATAGACCGTGCTAATACCCTGCTCGAGGCTAAAAAAATCCAGCTTGATGACCAATTAAGTCAATATAATCAGAAAATTGCCGTGATCAATCACAATGGTGGTGTAAAGCCTGCACAACGCGATCAATTCATACAACAACGTCATCAATTACAACAACAAATTTTTGCCCTAGAACAGGAAATCAATGTGTATAACCAAAAAATTCAGCAATTGAATAGCCATGTAGATGAACTGAATCAAATTAACCGTCAGTTAAATCAATCTGTTGAGCAATTTAATCAGCGCTTTCGACCGCATTTATTCGATAAAGGCTTATTTAATGGTAAGCAAATTAATATTTATGAGTTCGTGTCAGCAGACGATTTACGTTTAACTCTGGCGCATGAATTTGGACATGCACTGGGCTTAAAACACAATCAAGATCCTCAAGCGCTGATGTATCCGCTAATGAAAGATCAACAGATGCAAAATTTCAGTTTATCGACAGCGGATTTGGCCCTATTTCAGGCACGTTAGGCCAAGACTGAGATACAATGCAAAAATCCCTTACTTTTTATAAGTATATGCATAGTAATAGAGCGGTAAATAGGCTCATTTCATGTTATTGTGATGTCAAGAAATGACAACATAAAATCTCTGGAGACGCGTGTGAGTTACTACCATATTCTGATTGAAATGAATGATCACATTAGTACAATTGAGCAAACACGTGAGATTGAAATCTTTGATATTATTGAGATTCAGCCTTACCTCCATTCTATTTTATTGCCATTTTTAAACGAACAACTGATCGAGCTGGAAGATGAAAATCTTGAATTTAAAGATATTCTGCATTTGGAAATAAAACAGACCTTATTACCTATTCAGCATCTGATTGAAGAAGAACAACGCCTACTGCCAAGCGATACAGATGTCACTATTACAGCGCATGAAATTTTTAACAATCGTGATTTAAGCCAAGACGTGACCACTGTTATTTTTGATATTTTAGAAGCGGCTAAATTAGAACCCTAATAAATTCTCTATTTCATAAAAAAAGTCCTCCAAATCAGGAGGACTTTTTAATTTTTTTATTAAATTGAGAAGGAAGAACCACAGCCACAGGTCGTGGTTGCATTCGGGTTCTGAACCACAAAACGTGAACCTTCTAAACCTTCAATATAATCTACTGCTGAACCAACAAGATATTGGTAGCTTAGAGAATCAACCAGCATCTTCACGTCGCCATTGACAAATTCCGCATCATCTTCGTTCATGCTCTCGGCGAAGTTAAAACCATAAGAAAAGCCTGAACAACCGCCCCCTGTAACATAAACGCGTAACATTAATTCTTGGTTGCCTTCACTATCACGCAATTGGCGTACTTTATTCGCAGCATTGTCGGTCAGCACCAGAGCTTGGGCATTCATGTTGGATTCCTCTGTTCAATTCAGTTGCCTTTAAAAGATAAAGACCATATTTGAAGTATAGCATACCCAATATATGGTCAGTATTTGAAGATTTAAAGTCAAATCTGAGTATTTTTCTCAAGATTGTTTGTAGTTCTCATCTTGAAGACTACATTCAAAATTCTTCGGATCTTCCTTACAGCGGAATTGCCATAATAATTTCATCATACGCTTATCATATACACCACGTTTGGTTAAATCGACACGCGATTCGCGCATCATTTTTTGATAGCCTGGCTTATCTACTGCAGGAATTTGCATCCAATATTTTTGTGGAATATCTGCTTTCATTTTACCCAAAATACCAAATGCACGCGGTAACTGACTTCTTACCCATTCACGTGATTTTTGTCCATAGCCTGCTGGAAATTTATCTGGACGGATAATAATATTACCAGTCACTTGTAAAATTGGATAATTTACAATTGCACCTTTATTACCTAAACCTTTATATAATTCTAGAGGTTTAAATACGGCAGCAGGTGCACCAATTATATCGACCTGACCATTGTTAAATTTAGCCCCAAAATTGGTAACATCCGCACTGACCGCTTGTGCACCAATTTGCTGAACCATGATTTTTTGTGCTTCATCATAATCTAGCACTGCAATTTTTTTACCTGCAGCCTTAGCGACTGTGTTAATGCTACGATCATTGACCATTAAAAAAGCATCTCCAACTGGAATGACACCCACTACTTCATATTTTCCACGTAGCATATGTTTGGCAAAAGTCGGGCTGGCTAAACCTTGCATCACTTTAACCGCAAGTTTTAAATCAGGAATCGCACCAATAGCATCTAGAGAACCGGTAAAATCGTTAAACTGGCGACCCCGCATACCTGTGACACTAATCGCATCGCATTTACCTGCTTTAAAGTCTTCAGCAATAACTGCTTCGTTTTGACCGACACGTAATTCAATATCAGCCCCCCAATTTTTGGCTGCTAATTGATAATCTTTCATTAAGGTAAAGACATCACCACTTTTACCCACCAAATCGAATACGCACATCACCTGTTTTGCTTGACTAACACCCGTTACAGCACACAGACCTACACCAAGTAGTAGCGCTTTAGACCATTGCATCATGAATTTTTCTTCCTTGTGTCTTTGTTTTTATTCAGTTAAAGACTGAATTGTTTTGAGTTTTTATTCATCCTAAATCACATACTTTCTAGGCTTGTTCTTCTTTTTCTGATAAAAATTTTTATCATTATTTTTTAAGATTACGCCTTTTTTGACTCACAACAATGGCAAAAATGACATATTCAATTCAAAAAAAAGCCTAGAGTTAAGCTAGGCTTTTTTTTGAAAATCAAGATTATTCGCCGCCAAGTGAACATTCGAAATTCGCTTTATCGACAGAACAGCGTGCTTTTTTCAATACCGTCATCATGCTTGCATCGTAAACTCCACGTTTGGTCATATCCATACGGCCTTCGCGCAACATTTTTTGATATTTGGTTTTATCATCTGCGGTTAAGTTCATTTTAAACTTGGCTGGAATACTGGCTTCAAGACGATTAATCATCGCAAAACTTTTTGGCAAGTTTTTCACGAACCAATCACGCGATTTTTGTCCAAAACCAGCTGGGAATTGATCGGGACGAATCACAAAATCTGACGTCACTTGCAGTACCGGAAAATTGAACATTGCCCCATTTGTACCTAGACCTTTGTAGATTTCTAAAGGTTTGTACGCATAGGCAGGCGCACCAACCATATCGACCTGACCATTATTAAATTTCGCCACAAAGTTCGATACATCCGAAATTACTGCCTGTGCCCCTACGCGTTGCACCATGATTTTTTGCGCGTCGTCATAACCCAATACTGCAAATTTTTTGCCTGCTGCTTTTTCAATAGAATTGATACTCTTATCACGTACAAAAATAAAAGCTGAACCTAAAGGTGCAATACCGGCAACTTCATATTTTTTACCGCTTAAATTGCTGACCATTTTCGGTGCATTACGCTTATCAAGCGCAAATGTAATTGCACGCTGCGCAATGGCATTGCTTGGTGCGCCGCCGAGAGCATCAATAGAACCCACAAATTTATTGTATTGACGTGCACGCATTGCCGTCATAAAAACGCCATCACATTTGCCCGCTTTAAAATCATTATCCGCAACAGCTTCATCTTGACGTGGAATTAAATTGATATCAACGCCCCAGCCTTTGGCAGCCAACGCCCATTCCTGTGCCATTTGATAAGACTCACCAGATTTACCCAGTAAATCAAATACGCAAACATCCACTTTTTCTGCTTGTGCTGTGGTCGCTAAACCAATAGCAGACAATGCAGCTACTGCCAGAATCGTTTTTTTCATTAGAGTGGTCCTTTTAGAATCTTGTTGTTTGACGAGTTTCCATCCATGGCACAAATATTATGCAAATTTATTAAAAAAAAATAGAGCATTTACTCCATTTTTTTTCAGCTTAAATGTCAATTGATTTATATTTTTTTAATTCAATAATAAAATCAAAATGTTATATAAAAATTATATACACTATTAATAAGTAAATTTTAGATATTTTACAAATTACTACAGAACATTATTTTTATTCTCCATTCAAAGAACACTCAAAATTGGTTCGTTCCACAGTACAACGGGCTTTTTTCAATACTGTCATCATCGCTGGTTCATAAATTCCTTGTTTGGTTAAATCAACCCGTCCTTCACGCAGAATTTTTTGATATTTTACTTGGTCTTCTTTGCTTAAATTTATGCGGTATTTTGCCGGAATTTCAGCTTCCATACGTTTAACCATCGCAAAACTTTTCGGTAATTGTTTGACGAACCAACTACGAGATTGCATGCCAAAACCTTCGGGGAATTTATTTTTACGTATAATCAAATCGGCGGTGACATTCACTACTGGAAAATTAATCATTGCTCCCTGCGTACCTAAACCCTTATATATTTCTAGTGGTTTAAAGGCATAAGCAGGTGCGGCAACAATCTCGACTTCAGCTTGATTAAATTTTTTGATGAAATTTGAAATCTCGGACATGACCGGAACAGCACCAACACGCGTGACCATAATTTTTTGAGCATAATCATAATGTAATACAGCGAATTTCTTGCCTTCTGCGCGAGCTAAAGAATTAATTGAACGATCACGGACAAAAATATACGCCAAACCAATTTGTCCAATTCCTGCCACTTCAAAAGTTTCCTTGCCCATGGTATTGATTAGACGTTTTTCATTACGTTTATCAAGTACATAGCTTATAGATTTTTGTGCTATATCATTACTCGGCACCCCACCCAGCGCATCAATTGAACCCGCAAATTTATTGTAGGCACGCGCACGCATTGAGGTCATGTAAAAGGCATCACATTGACCTGATTTAAAATCTTGTTCAACTTTAGCTTCATCTTGATAAGAAATAAGAGTGACGTCTCCTCCCCATTGCTTACTGGCCAAAGCCCATTCTTCAATCAATTTATAAGATTCACCGGCTTTTCCCAACAAATCAAAAACACATATATTTTCTTTTGCCTGTGCCAAATTTGAAAGACTGAAGAAAAGTCCAGTGGATAAAATCAAAATTCCTTTTTTCATGCTAATCCCTAATTTTTTTTATATATTCCCTATGAAATGACTATAATGTTGTTTTAATGGTAAAAATAGAGACTTAATTCTATTTCTGATAAAAGGCTTATTTCGCATAACTTATCACCTTTTTATTTATTTACTTAAAGTCCGTGTTTTATCCACATAATAATGCCTCAGTCTTTTTCTTTTCTCGGTCACTTCCTTTAGAATACGCACACCATTTTCTCATTTAGATATTTTAATGATTCAGTTAGATCAACTTTCTATACGTCGCAGTGGACGTGTTTTATTTCAAAAAGCATCCATGCAACTCCATCCAGGCTGGAAAATTGGTTTAACTGGTGTAAATGGTGCAGGAAAATCCACGCTATTTTCTGCTCTACTCGGTGGCATGGAATCGGATGGAGGTTCTTTAACTCGTCCTGCGGTTTGGACTGTTGCGCATATGGCACAGGAAATCAAAGCTTTAAATATGAAAGCGATTGATTTTGTGTTGTCTGGCGATGAAGAGTTTTGGGATATTCAAAATAAACTAGATCATCCAGAAAGCTTAAGCGATGATGAACTTGCACATTTATATGGCCGTTTTGACGAAATTAATGGCTATACTGCACCGTCTAAAGCATCACAATTGATGGCAGGTTTGGGTTTCTTTGAACATCAGTCACAACTGGATGTTTCAAGCTTCTCCGGCGGTTGGCGTATGCGTCTAAACCTTGCGCGTACCTTGATGAGCCGTTCAGATCTGTTGTTACTCGATGAGCCGACTAACCATCTAGATTTAGATGCCATTCTGTGGCTAGAGGACTGGTTAAAAGCCTATGAAGGTACATTGATTCTGATTTCGCATGACCGTGATTTCTTAGATGCAATTACCGATCATATTTTACATATCGAAAATCAAGAACTGATTCTATATACCGGCAACTATTCAACTTTCGAACGTACTCGTAGTGAACGTTTGGCTCAACAACAGCAAGCTTATGAAAAGCAATTAGAAACACGCGCACATTTGCAGAAATATATTGACCGCTTTAAGGCACAAGCCACTAAAGCCAAGCAAGCACAAAGCCGGATTAAACAACTTGAACGTATGCAAGAATTATCTGCAGCGCATGTTGATACCCCATTTACTTTCTCATTCCGTGAACCGACTAAAATGAGTTCGCCGCTGCTTGAACTTGAGCATGCGGATATTGGTTATGGTGACAAACTGATTGTGACCAATGTCAGCCTACAAATCACCCCGACCAGCCGTATTGGTTTGCTGGGAATGAATGGTGCAGGTAAATCGACACTGATTAAATCGTTGGTCGGTGACTTACCCCTGCTTCAAGGGACCCGTAAAGATTCTGAATTATTAAATATCGGTTACTTTGCTCAGCATCAAATGGATGCTTTGGATGGTAATGCCAGCCCAATGCTGCAATTGTCCCGTATTGCCGATAAGAAAATCAGTGAAGCCAGTTTGCGTTCTTTCCTCGGCAGTTTCGGTTTTAGTGGCGAACGCATGGATACCCCAAGTGAAAGCTTCTCGGGGGGTGAACGTGCCCGTCTAGCACTGGCACTGATTGTATGGCAACGTCCAAACGTGTTGATTCTGGATGAACCGACCAACCATTTAGACTTGGATATGCGTCATGCATTAACCATGGCATTACAAGATTTTGAAGGGGCTGTGGTGCTGGTATCGCATGAACGCCAACTGATTGCCAGTGTTTGTGATGAGTTAATCTTAGTGCATGGCGGTCAAAGCCGTGAGTTTGATGGTGATCTCACTGCATATGCAGACTGGTTACGTCAAGCGCGCATCGACATGATGAAGTCAGGTCAACAACCGGCTGCACCTGTGAAATCGCAAGTAGAAGTTAAACCGACGATCTCTAAACTGGACAAAGAAGCACAACGTAAAGAAGCTGCGCGTCGTCGTGAACTCAGTCGTCCTGTTCGCAAGAATATTGAAAAAATTGAAGCTCAGATTGCCAAAACACAACCACGTTTAGCGGAAATCGAAATATTACTCGGTGATAGCGCATTATATGAAGCAAATCGTAAAGGTGATTTGTTAAAGCTTATGAATGAACAAACTGAGTTAAAAGCGAAATTGGCTGAAGCTGAAGAACAAATGTTAGAGCTAATGATGGAATTGGAAGAGCTAGAAGGTGCTTGCGAATAAGCCAATCCAACACTCTTAAGCAAAACTAAAGTAATGCTTATTTTATGATCGCAGTACAATTTCAAACGTGTACTGCGATTTTTTAATTTTTCTACATAATACGTTTATAGCAATATCCCTTACCAAGATGTCAGTATCTTTAAATTTAAAAATCCCCATCTATTAATTTTAAATTCAAAACAGACTTTTCAAATTTAAAAAAAATTACCCACATTACACATAAACCAACTTTAAATTTAAAATAAAAGCATCAGTTTAAGTTGTGGATAAATTAATTTTCACATCCTTATGAAACAAAAAAAACTTATCCACATTCGGATTTTCAAAAAATAAGATTTATTATTCATCCTGTTGGGGCTTTTTAGGTTTTAAAAACCTGAGTTCGATAATTTTCCAAGTACCTTCATTGACCCATAATTCTTGAATCTTTTTCTGATCTTCCAAACCAATCAAAACCTTACAGTGTGTTAGGTCTCGATCAAACTCGAACTCTTCAAATTCTATCAGTGGTTGTTGCGGTTTCCATACACCATTTTTCACGGCATGAGCAATACGTTCATAACGGGTAAAATTGCTTTCAACTCGACCTTCCTGCTCATAAACCACTTTAAATTGCTCATGTTCATACTGAGCCAATACCTCAAAATTACCGGTAAAAAATGCATTGCTCCAAATGTCCCGAATCTGTTCCAGTTGATTATCCATTGTACTAACCTCGTAATATTGCATGATGATCTCCTTTGCACAGGACTCATCATGACAGAGGAATAAGTCACTTTTATAAAATATAGATGGCTAAAAGTTAATCGTATTTAAATGAAAATAGCATAAAAAAAGCACCCCGAAGGGTGCTTTTTACAATTTAACTGATCAATACATTAAGCATCGATATCTGCATTTAAAGCATTTTCCTCAATGAAAGCACGACGTGGTTCTACATCATCACCCATCAAACAAGAGAACATACGATCTGCTTCAATCGCATCATTAATGGTGACTTGCAACATGTTACGGTTTTCAGGATCCATGGTGGTTTCCCAAAGCTGTTCCGCATTCATCTCACCCAAACCTTTATAGCGCTGGATCATCATGCCGCGACGTGAATCGGCCAAAATATGCTGCCACACTTGATGGAAAGTGATGACATTAATTTTACGATCGCCTTTCTGCAAATATGCGCCGTCTTCAAGCAAGCTAAACCAGCTCTTCGAATTTTGTAATAAACGCTTATATTCCCCAGAAGCCAGTAGTCCAGAATCAAGTAAATACGAGTGCGGCAAGTTATGTACATATATGGTCACACGTGGCCAGTAATGTGCCACTTTAGAACCATAAGCATGTTCTTTTTCAAACACTTCTAAACTGATTTCAGGACGTAAACTTGGTTGATATTTTTCAATCGCAATACGTAACTGTTCAGACCATTGTTTCACATACTCTTCATCATGATTTTGATCAAGTTTAAATGCATCCAGACCCAATAACCCATCCAGCAAACTTGCAGGATAACGTACGGTTAAACGGGTCAAACTTTTCTGTGAAACCTGGTAATCTTCAATGACTTTTGCCAGGGCTTGACCTGAAATTGCAGGAGATTCAGCACTAATATGCAAAGATAAATCATCAATCGCATTTGAAATCAGGAAGGTTTCTAGAGCATCATTATCTTTAAGATATTGCTCCTGTTTACCTTTTTTCAATTTATACAAGGGTGGCTGTGCAATATAGATATAACCGCGTTCCACAAGTTCAGGCATTTGACGGAAGAAGAAAGTCAACAGTAGCGTACGAATGTGCGAACCGTCGACGTCAGCATCGGTCATGATAATGATTTTGTGATAACGCAGTTTATCCGGATTGTATTCTTCACGACCAATACCACAACCAAGTGCGGTAATCAGGGTGCCGACTTCTTGCGATGAAATCATTTTGTCAAAACGTGCACGTTCGACATTCAGGATTTTACCTTTCAGTGGCAGAATCGCCTGCATCTTGCGGTTACGGCCCTGCTTGGCTGAACCACCCGCAGAGTCACCTTCGACCAAGTATAATTCAGACAATGCTGGATCTTTTTCTTGGCAATCAGCCAATTTACCTGGAAGACCTGCAATATCCAGCGCGCTCTTACGACGTGTCATTTCACGCGCTTTACGCGCCGCATCACGTGCACGCGCCGCATCAATAATTTTACCGGCAATTGATTTTGCCGCTTGTGGATTTTCCAGCAAATAAGCAGAAAATTCCTTGTTCATCGCCTGCTCTACAGCAGGTTTCACTTCACTTGAAACCAGTTTTTCTTTGGTTTGTGAAGAGAATTTTGGATCAGGCACTTTCACTGAAACAATTGCAGTTAAGCCTTCACGTGCATCATCACCCGTCACCGCGACTTTTTCTTTCTTCAGAATATTTTCACTATCCAAATACTGGTTTAAGCCCCGGGTTAATGCTGCGCGGAAACCGGCTAAATGCGCACCACCATCTTTTTGCGGAATATTGTTGGTAAAGCAGCGCACATTTTCCTGATAGGTATCATTCCACTGTAAAGCGACTTCAACAGTAATCCCTGTTTCCGGCACTTGACTGGTAAAATGGAAAATATCATTCAAATGGGTTTTGCCCTGATTGATATATTTTACGAATTCAGAAAGACCACCTTCATAATCAAATACATGTTCAGCATCGATACGTTCATCACGCAATACAATACGAACCCCGGCATTCAAGAATGAAAGTTCACGTAAACGACGCGCTAAAATATCAACATTGAAAATGGTTTGGCTAAAGGTTAATTCACTTGGGTAAAAACGAACGGTGGTACCCGATTCAATTGTTTCACCAATTTCACGTAACTTATAAACTGGATCGCCATGCTGATATTCTTGCTCATACACTTTACCGGCACGACGAATATTCAGTAATAATTTACTCGACAAGGCATTTACAACCGAAACACCCACCCCGTGTAAACCACCAGATACTTTATAGCTATTATCGTCAAACTTACCGCCGGCATGAAGAATGGTTAAAATCACTTCAGCAGCAGATACACCTTCTTCTGGATGAATATCAGTTGGAATACCACGACCGTTGTCTGAAACACTGACTGATTCATCCTCATGGATGGTGACTAAAATTTCATCACAATGACCTGCCAAGGCTTCATCGATGGCATTATCCACCACCTCAAACACCATGTGATGTAAGCCTGAACCATCGTCCGTATCACCAATATACATACCTGGACGCTTACGCACAGCATCGAGGCCACGTAATACCTTGATACTAGAGGAATCATAAGCCTTTTCATTGGTTGGTTCTGTTTGAGAAGCAGCTTGATCTTCTGAACTCATGGTTTCTCCCTAGTGAAATATAGGTCTATCCAAAGATGGTTAAAATCTAAAAAACTATTGCACAACAACTTGAACTTGACCGTTTTCAACATTGAATAATTGATATGAAATAGACAAATCATGTAAATGTTTTTTTACTGATTCGTGCTCTAAAGTGGTAATAAAAACTTGACTACCCAGTTGGCTCAATCGCTCAATTAATCGTCGCTGTGCAGTTAAATCTAATTCTGCTGTCACATCATCTAATAATACCACAGTTTCCTTGTTACAGGCATGCAGCATTGCAATCTGTGACAGTTTTAAGGCCACAATCAGCAGCTTTTTTTGACCGCGTGAAAGCACCACATCAGCATCACCCAGTGTTGTTTTTAAACGTAAATCTGCACGATGCGGACCATACTCGGTATAGCGTCTATCCAGGTCTTTTTGATGATGTACAGTGAGGTCATGCAGCAAGCCAAGCTCGGTATGAAAACCAGGAACATATTCCATCTGAATATCCAGATTGGGCAATAAGTGTTTTAAATCCTGCTCAAAGTAAACCTTCCACTGTTCCACAATTCCACTGCGCTGTGAATGCAGCATTTCACCATATTCGGCTAGCATTTTATTCCATGGTTCTAAATCATTCAGATTAAGATTTCGTCTCGATTTCAACAAACTGTTGCGCTGTTTTAAGGCCCGTGAATAATACTGCCAAGCATGATAAAAATCCGGTTCCACGTGGAACATCAGCCAGTCTATCAATTGGCGACGTGGTTTGGCTCCGTAGTCAATAATGTCGGTACTTTGTGGATCAATATGCTGTAAGGGTAAAATTTTAGCCAACTGACCTTGGGTCGCGATATTGTCGCCATTCACTTTAATCAGTTGCTCACCGGATAACAGTTTTTGCATACCAATCTTTTCAGTCGCAGATTGCGCAAAAACAATCGCGTCACTTGTTTCATTCTGAATATAATTCTTTGGGATATGGGTTCGAAAAGAACGTCCGATCGCCAGCAAATGAATGGCCTCTAGAATCGAGGTCTTACCTGAACCATTTTGGCCATAAAAGACATTAAACGGCTGCAACTCTTGGAGTGCAACCGCTTTTAAATTTCGAACACGTTCTATATTTAAACGCGTGATAAACATAATTTGATCTGCTAAGAAGTCTGCAAATTAAACCCGCATTGGCATGACAACATAGGTTTGATCTTGTTGCGCTGGATCGTGTACTAATACAGATTGATTGGCTTCAGTCATGGTCATATAGACATCATCACCATCCAACGCACCGAGTACATCCAATAAATATTGCGCATTGAACGACATTTCCATCGGTGCATCCGCATATTGAATGGCTAGATCTTCAATCGCTTCATCTTGCTCTGGGTTATTGGCACGCAGTTGTAAAGAATCAGCGCTAAAATTCAGGAATACACCGCGCAATTTTTCATTACTTAAAATTGCGACACGTTGCAGGGACTGTTTGAATACATCATGAGCAATCGATACGTTTTTATCGCCACCACGTGGAATCACACGACGGTAATCCGGGAATTTGCCATCAATTAATTTGGTGGTGAAACGAACCGTGATATTGCCCTGTTCTTTGTCGCGGCTTGGTGCACTAATGGTCACGTTCAATAATTCACGACCAATTAGTAGAGACAATTGCTCGTCTTCAATGCTGAGTAAGCGCTGCAATTCTGCCACTGCTTTGCGGGGCACAATCGCTTGGATGGCTTGGGTAACGGTGGACGTTGCTGCGGTTTCACATAAAGCTAAACGGTGACCATCAGTAGTCACGGCACGAAGCTGGTTTTGATCAATTTCAAGCAGAGTACCGGTTAAATAAAAACGTACATCTTGCACGGCCATCGCGAAAGCAGTTTTTTCAAACAAGCGTTTTAACTCACGCTGAGTTACCGTTACTTGTGTACCTTGAGCATTTTCACTGCTCAATAATGGATAGTCTTCAGCAGGCAAAGTACCCAACACAAAACGGCTATTGCCCGATTTTAAAATGCAGCGATCTTCAGTAATTTGCAGGTCAATCAATGCCGCAGTCGGTAATGATTTACAAATGTCCATCAGCTTGCGTGCAGGCACAGTCGTTTCACCAGTTTGCAGGCATGCATCTTCGGCTAGCGTCGTACTGGCAACCAATTCCACTTCCAGATCTGAACCGGTAATGGTTAATGATTCATTACTGACTTGAATTTTTACATTAGACAGGATGTTTAAAGTATGGCGACGTTCAACCGCTCCTACGACATGTGACAGAACATTAAGTAAGCTTTCTTTCGCGATTTTCAAACGCACGGTACATTCCTCTAACAACTGAAGATAAATAGTAAATAAATGTTTTTTAGCAGTGTACTATGCGGCAGAATATGCCGCATTGCAAGAATAGAATTTGATCAGATTCGATCAGCTTTGCAACAAACGTTGCAGGTTTTTATAGTCTTCATTAAAGATCGGATCTTCCTCACGAAGGCTCAATACTTTCTCACAGGCATGCATCACGGTACTGTGATCACGACCGCCGAAGGCCATGCCAATTTCCGGGAAACTATCGCCAGTGAGTTCACGCGCCAACCCCATCGCCAACTGACGTGGACGCGCATAGATACGGGTACGTTTAGGTCCGACAATTTCTTTCAGCGGAATCCGGAAATATTCACTTACTACACGTTGGATATTTTCAGTACTGATGGTTCGGGCACGAATCGCGAGGACATCTTTTAACGATTCCCGCACCACCTCCAAATCAATCGGGGTGCCTTTAAAACGTGAAATAGCCACGACTTTGTTCAGTGCACCTTAGAGTTCACGTACATTGGCGACGACTTGTTGAGCCACAAACAAAGCACAATTACGCGGCAATTCTACCCCGATGTTTTCCGCTTTTTTCAATAAAATTTCGATACGGGTTTCAATATCCGGCGGTTCCACACCCACAGACAAGCCCCAGGAAAAACGCGAAACCAGACGTGCATCCAGTTCAGTCAGTTCTTTAGGATAACGATCTGAGGTTAAAATGATCTGTTTTGATTCATCCAGCAAGGCATTAAACGTATAAAAGAACTCCACCAAACTGGCTTCTTTGCCGGCCAGCAAATGAATATCATCGACCAGCAATAAATCCAGCGAGCGACAATTTTTCTTAAACTCTTCAACCTTGCCTTGTTGCAAGGAACTGACAAAATCTTGCACAAAACTTTCGGCAGTCATATACATGACGCGCGCATTGGGTTTGGCTTGCAATAATGCATTCCCCACCGCTTGCATTAAATGCGTTTTACCCAAACCTGTGGGGCCATACAAAAATAAAGGATTATGTTGAGAAGCCCCTAACTGAGTCAAAACTTTACGACAGGTTTCCGCTGCCATTTGGTTCGAGCGTCCTTCAACAAATAATGAAAAAGTAAATAATGGGTTTAATAAACGCTTACGGCTATTTTTAGGGCCTGATTCTTCTTTTTCTTTTCGCGGTCTAGCCATGGGGGTAGCAACCGATTGCAAAGCAGCAGTCGTGGTTGCAGGTTGTTCATTGGCGGATAGAATGGCACCCGGACGGGAATCGACCAAAATTTCAACTTTGCGTACCCGCCCCTCAGACATTTGTTCTGCCAAGATCGTGATCAGCTCAAGATGGTGTTCCTGAATATAACGGGTCCAATACGGATTGGGTGCATAAAGTTTTAATGTGTCGTTAAGCTCTTCAGCCACCAAAGGGCGAATCCACATTGTAAAGACATTACCCGAAAGCTCTTGTCGCAAACGAGTTAAACAGTCAGTCCAAAGCATGTGAAACCCCTATTTATTCCATTAGTTATAAAAAATCGTTTTGAGCCCGAACAAGCGGGTCGCCATTCTATCGAAGTTATCCACATCTGTCATGGCCCAATTAAAGAAATATCACTCAAAAAAGCAAATTTCAGTTTAAATTTAAATTCAAATCGCGGTGTGGATAAGCTTATCCTTAAGCTGTGGATAAAATATATCATAAAGTTATCCACAATTTAATACAATTATAAAAACATGGATATCCACAATTTAAGATATTGTTTACAAAAAATAAAAATAGCTTTTCCACAGAAAAATGGCTCCCTAATAGTAATAAATTTAAATTTATAAATTTGAATTTAATTATAAGAACCCTTGCCCATGGGGATAACTCCCCATATTTTTAAATTTAAATTCAAAAGTCAGAAGAATAATCTTATCAACACTAAGTTGTGGATAATATTGTGAATATTTCTGTTTATAACTTATGTTTCATTATTAATCAAATGCTTATATTGTGTGTAAAATTAAAACAATTTTTAATGTGATAAAAAAATCTTAGATTTATCATTTGTCAAAAAAATACCTTATTTTGAAAGAAATTTTGTTTTTAATTGACAGATCAATGAATGAACACTAAAATCGCGAACCTTCATAGAAGATCATTTTTGGAGTTTCAATATGAAACGTACATTTCAACCATCAGAATTAAAGCGTAAGCGTGTTCATGGTTTCCGTGCTCGTATGGCTACTAAAGCTGGTCGTCAAGTATTAGCTCGCCGTCGTGCAAAAGGTCGTCATAGCTTAACTGTTTAATTAGTTAAGTTATTACGATTTTGGGTGTTATGACACTTTATGGCTTCAGCACAGACGTACGTATACGCTGTGCTGCCGATTATAAAAGTGTGTTTGATGGTGCGCTTTTTAAAGTGCATCAACCCCATTTCTTATTTTTGGCAAAAAATTCCGAACAGCCTTGTAGCCGTTTGGGTATTGTTGTTGCCAAGAAAAAAGTGCGTCGTGCACATGAAAGAAATAGAGTGAAACGTCTTGCTCGCGAAAGTTTTCGCCTTCATCAACAGCAATTAGATTTATTAGATATTGTGGTCATGCCTAAAGTTGGTATTGAAGCAATACCTAATGCAGAATTGCAACAGCAATTACTATTTGCTTGGCAGAAATTGCAACGCCTTGCCAATAAGCATAAAAAGATAGCTCCCTCCCCACAAAAGTAGAGAAGGCCAATGGTACGTTTACTGCATTGGTTGATTCGATTCTATCAGATCGCGATTAGTCCTTTATTGGGACCCCGCTGTCGTTATATTCCAACATGTTCTCAATATTCTTTAGAAGCAGTCCATTCTTATGGTGCTGTGCGTGGTGCGTGGTTAGCTACTAAGCGTATTTGTCGTTGTCATCCTTGGGGTGGTTCGGGTTATGACCCGGTTCCGCAAAAAGCAATTCGTTTTATTTCATTTCAGCAAATGGATTCTCAAACGCTTCACGTTGCTGTACCCTTTCGTGATCGTTTATTGAACCGAAATCACTCTAACTACTTGGGATAATAGATATGCAACAATGGGCCAGGTTTGCAATTCTAGGGGCTATGTTTGTCGTCGCATATTTGCTTATTTTGGCTTGGCAAAAAGATTATGGTCATGCAGAGACTAAACCGCAGCAAGAAGCTGCCGTGGTTTCGCATGAAGTATCTGCAGATTTGCCAAATGCTCAAACAGCTCCGGCAGCGTCTGACGTGCCTCAAGCAAATATTGCCACTCAGCAAACTACAACAGATGCCACTGCACCTGTAAGTCAACAGCTTATTTCAGTACAAACTGACCTTTATCATCTTTGGATTAATCCTAAAGGTGGTGACATTGTTCGTATTGAATTACTCAATCATGACAAAAATAAAGACAGCGATGAACCGTTTGTCATGCTGGAAAGTGATGCGAAACGTACTTACGTCGCTCAGTCTGGCCTGATTGGTTTAAATGGACCGGACAGCAACCGTAATGGTCGCCCGGTGTATGAAGTTGAAAAAGCAACTTATACTTTGGCTGATGCTAAAGCTGAAACAACAAAAGATGGTAAGGCGGTTAAAGTTTTATCGGTACCAATGATCTATAAAACGGCTGATGGTGTAGAAATCATCAAAACATTTACCTTTAAACAAGGTGAATACCCGATTATTGTCAACCACAAAGTTGTGAACCGTAGTGCTCAGAACTGGCAAGGTCAAATGTTTGGTCAAATCAAACGTGACAATTCGGATGATCCAGGTAAATCAGACCAAGGTATTTTTACCCTAGGTACATTCCTGGGCGGTGCTTGGGGTACACCTGATGAACACTACAACAAGCTTAAATTTGCCAATTTCAATGAAGAAAAATTGAATGTTGAAGCGAAAGGCGGCTGGGTTGGTATTGTTCAGCATTATTTCGTAAGTGCCTGGATTCCAGGTGATCTTAAACTGACGCAAGCCAATGGTCAGCCATATAGTGCGAAATTAGAATCGCGTCAATCTACTGATAATATGAATATTATCGGTTTTACTTCACCGATGATCAATGTACCTGCCGGTACTGCGGCTGAGTTGGATGCAACCTTCTATTCAGGTCCTAAAATTCAGTCTGAATTGAAAGACCTAGCGATTGGTTTAAACCAAACCGTGGATTATGGCTGGTTATGGCCAATTGCGAAGTTATTGTTCCTGGGGCTGCAGTTCTTCCATAACATTGTAGGCAACTGGGGCTGGTCAATTATCTTGTTGACTGTGTTGGTGAAACTAATTCTTTGGCCATTGTCGTCTAAGAGCTACCGCTCTATGGCGAAAATGCGTGTGATTGCACCTGAAATGCAACGCATGAAAGAAGAGTTCGGTGAAGACCGTATGCGTTTCTCCCAAGAAATGATGGCGCTGTATAAACGTGAACAAGTCAATCCATTATCAGGTTGCTTGCCACTGCTTTTACAAATGCCGATTTTCTTGGCCTTGTACTGGGTATTGATGGAGTCTGTAGAACTTCGTCATGCACCATGGTTAGGCTGGATTCAAGATTTATCTGCAATGGATCCATGGTTTATCCTGCCGTTATTGATGGGTTTGACCATGTTCATTCAGCAGTCTTTAAATCCGCAACCGGCTGATCCGATGCAGGCAAAAGTCTTCAAAATCATGCCGATTATCTTCACCGTATTTATGTTGTTCTTCCCTGCGGGCTTGGTGTTGTACTGGATTGTCAACAACAGTATTACCATCTTGCAGCAAAGTTTGATCAACAAAAGTGTGGCGAAAGAACGCGAAAAACGTGACGTTGTTTAAGTAACGACTAATTGCGAGTAGCTGAATAAATCCGCTTAAGATGGTAATCTTAGGCGGATTTTTATTTGGCTATGATTTGGGATTTTTTAGGTGAATTTTATGCAAAACCGAACAACGATTGCTGCAATTGCAACTCCGCCCGGACGTGGGGGTGTGGGGGTGATTCGTCTGTCAGGTCCAAAATCCTATGCCATTGCAGAAGCCTTGACGCAAAAGGCTTTACCCAAAGCCCGTTTTGCCGGCTTCCGTCAGTTTCATGAGGCAGCGGGTGAAGTCATGGATGAAGGCCTGGTGATTTGCTTTCCAAACCCAAACTCCTTTACCGGTGAAGATGTGGTGGAGCTGCAAGGTCATGGTGGCCCGGTCATTCAAAATGCTTTGTTAGGTCGCTTGCTGGAATTGGGTGCAATTGCGGCCAAGGCGGGTGAATTTTCCATGCGTGCTTTTGAAAATGGCAAGCTGGATTTGGTGCAAGCGGAAGCAATTGCCGATTTGATTGATGCAACGTCACAAGCAGCGGCACGCTCAGCAGTACGTTCACTGCAAGGGGCATTCTCGACCCGAGTCAATACCGTATTAGAAAAGTTAATTCATCTACGTTTGCATGTGGAAGCGGCTATTGATTTCCCGGAAGAAGAAATCGACTTTTTGGCGGATGGTAAAATTTTGGCTTTGTTGGAAGATGTGCAAAGTTCAGTGACTGCGGTACAAAAATCTGCCCGCCAAGGCCAGTTGCTGCGTGAAGGTTTGCAGGTGGTGATTGCCGGTAAGCCGAATGCAGGAAAATCTTCGTTATTGAATACTTTGGCCGGAAATGAACGTGCGATTGTCACCGATATTGCCGGTACCACTCGTGATGTCCTGCATGAAAAAATTACTCTGAATGGCTTGCCGATTACCCTGACCGATACTGCCGGTCTGCGTGAAACCGGTGATATTGTCGAAAAAGAAGGGATTCGCCGCGCAATTAAGGAAATTGAACAAGCCGATTTGTTGCTGTTGGTGTATGACCTAAGCCAAGGTGAAGAGCCTTTGCAACTGGCGCAAAACTATTTTGCCGAACATCTGGAACCACGTCGTCTGATGTTGATTGCCAACAAGTGTGATTTAACTGGTACTGCTGCTGAAATTGGCGATTATCAGGGCTTTCGTCATATTACGGTCTCAGCCAAGCAGGAAACTGGTGTTCAGGCGCTTACAGATGCGATTACAGCACATGCAGGCTTCCAGCCAGAAGAAGATACCTTTATTGCGCGTACACGTCATTTAGACGCGATGAAGCGTACACAGGTGTATTTGGCAGAAGCACATGAGCAGTTAGTGGTGTATCAAGCGGGCGAGTTAGTAGCGGAATCTTTACGTTTGGCACAAAAGGCCTTGTCTGAAATTACTGGTGAATTCAGTGCAGATGATTTATTAGGAAAAATCTTTGGATCATTCTGTATTGGAAAGTAATCCAATCGATTTAAAAGAAAAGCCCTCAATTGAGGGCTTTTCTTTAAGCAATTTTCTTATGCCAAACTATCAGTGCAAGACACAGTAAACCAACCCCTAGGCAGAATCCTAAAACACCCAGCATTAAACCAAAATGATCGGCTAAATAACCTACTGCAATAATCGGTATAATCGTGCCTAAGTAACCAATAAACAAATAGGTCGACATTACTGCAGCACGATTATCGGTCGTGGTCATCTGGTGAATTAAACCGAATGCCCCCATCAAGCCAAATCCATGTCCTACACCGACCAAAATATCGCTGATAAAGAACAAAATGCTCCACTGCATACTCATACATAAGCCCAGTAAAATAAAGCTGAGCACGAGCGTTATCAGTCCTAAATTCAGGCTTTTGCCAGCAGGCAAATTTTTAGCAAGAAATTGTACGATGGCGGAAACCATTAAAATGCTGGCAATGGCTGAGCCACTGACCAGAGGTCCATGCCATGGAATCAGATTTTTCACAAAAGATGGGGAAAGCGAGGCAAATAAGCTAAATGCTCCAAAAGCACTAAATGCAGTGAAACCGGCAATAAAGAACAAGGCTTGATGTTGGACTGCAGGCATTTCTAAATGCGGTGCGATTGAAAAAGGTTGGGCTTTAAATTGTCGGACTTTAACCAGAAATAAACCAAAAAAACATAAAACCGCAGCGACAATAACCGGTAAATAAGGGGTAACTAAAGGCTGGCTAGAGAACTGGGCAATCAGCCCACCAATAAATGGTCCTAGTCCAAAACCAATCACGGTAATGATAGAACTTAATTGCGGTGCATTTTGCTTATGACTGTCTGGAATAGTGGTAATTAACCCGAGCATTGCAGAGGTGCTGATCAGTCCGGAGGCGATTCCAATAATAAAGCGACCTAATCCCAGCCAAAGTGCATTCGATGCAACAGAGGAAAGCGCTAAACCCAATATCACAAACACGATACCGATTTGTAATGTACGTAGAAATCCAAAACTGTTACTGGTTCGACCTAAAAATAGCAAGGTTGCCAGACAGCCGAACATATAGGCGACAAAGATATAGGTAATATGGCTCGGCAGTAAATGCCACAGTTCTTGATAGATTGGATATAAAGGACTCGCGAGTGCGGTTCCAATGGTTCCAATACAAAGTGCCAGGCTGACCATTAAAAATGGTCGCCATGATTGTTGAGTCGTCATGTAGGGTCACAGAAACAGCCGCTAGATTATGTGAAAAATAGCGAATACTTACAGAGGAAAAGAAGAGCTATAGATTAATTCTTATCAGCCTCAGAGGTCAATTTAGAAGATGTAAATCATTTAACTATACCGCTTTAATAATTTTAAAAACTCAGTAAGTTCCTGTTCATTAATTTCAGTCTGTTCACCAATCACGTGATGACGTAAATGTGATTCGATCAATTCATTCATTAGACCATTCACGGCGCCTTTAATGGCAGCGACTTGCTGTAATACCGTAATACATGAATGCTCAGGGCTGTTTAAGGCTTGCTCTACGGCGTTAATTTGCCCTTGTAAACGTTTGACTCGATTCTGAATTTTCTTGTCTTGATGTAAATGGCCCAACACAACTCTCCAAAAATAAATATACTACGGGGGAGTATATTTAAGCATTAAGATTATGCAAAAAACCCCATTGACCAGAACACACGCTCATCAGTTTGATGAAGGTAATCCCCTCGCCCAAAAACGCATTCTATGGGCCACTATTCTAACGGCAGTGATGATGCTATTAGAAGTGATTGGAGGATGGATTTACAACTCTATGGCATTGCTTGCCGATGGTTGGCACATGAGTTCACATATGCTGGCCTTGGGACTGGCTTATTTTGCCTATCGTTCTGCACGTCGTTATGCAGAAGATAGCCGTTTTAGTTTTGGCACCTGGAAAATTGAAATTTTAGCCGGATATAGCAGCGCGATCTTATTGATGGTGGTGGCGATATTTATGGCGTTCCAATCAATAGAACGACTAATAAATCCCATAGACATTCATTATAACCAGGCCATTCCAATTGCCATTTTAGGTTTGATGATTAATTTAATCTGCGCCTGGTTGCTGCATGATGATCCTCATCACCATCATGAAAATGAACAGCAACATGAACATCATCACCATGATTTAAACCAGAAAGCCGCCTTTATGCATGTAGTAGCAGATGCGATGACTTCTGTATTTGCGATTATTGCGTTGTTTGCTGCCAAATATTTGGGATGGGGTTTTCTGGATGCACTCTTGGGGATTGTCGGTTCAATTCTGGTGGCAAAATGGGCGATTGGTCTGATCAAAGAGACAGGGAAAACCTTACTCGATGCAGAGATGGATCATCCTGTGGTTGAGGAAATTCGCAAAGTGATTGCAGAGTTTGCGCTGGTAGAAATTACTGACCTACACGTCTGGAAAGTCGGCAAAGGCAAATTTTCCTGTATTTTGGCCTTAGCCACCGATTCCAACTTGAATGCCGACCAAGTTCGTGAAGCACTTTCTATTCATGACGAAATTGTGCATGTGTCGGTGGAAATAAATCCGCTGTAAATCAGGTTCATGTTCCACGTGAAACCTATAGGAGCGAATATGTGTGCTTTGCGTAAGGGCAGCTAAAATTTTAAGATTATCTGGCTAGTTTTTGAGTAGAATCAACAGGAAAGATTTTGAAGCAATGAGCAAAACAGATGATTAAAAAAACATTGGCATTCGCCTTGGTTAGTTTTATTTCCAGCTTAACTTTGGCAAATGTTGATACGGTTAAAACTAACCTGGGTAAGCAACATCCTAAATTGAAGATTGAAAACATTCAAACCACCGAGATGAAAGGCATTTATAGCGGTTCAATGGATGGTCAAGTAGTGTACCTGGGGGAAGATGCGCAATATATTCTGGTTGGTTCAATGTACCGCTTAAGTGATCAGAAAAATTTGACCAAAGATTTAGTGCTTGAACAGAACAGTATTGACTGGAAAAAACTGCCTTTGCAGGACGCAGTAAAAAGTGTACGAGGTAATGGTAAACGCCAGATCGCAATCTTTTCTGACCCAAATTGCCCGTATTGCAAACAACTTGAGGCTGAAATAAACAAGTTAAATGATGTCACTATTTATACTTTTATTTATCCAATCAAAACCCAGTCTATTGCTGTTTCCAAACAAGTGTTTTGTGAAAAAGATCCCGCCTTGGCCTGGTCAAATCTGATCAGTAAAGGCATACAACCTAGTTCGAATAAAAGCTGTACCAACCCGATTGAGCGTAATTTGAGTTTGGGCAAATCTTTAGGTTTAAATGGAACTCCCGCAATTGTTTTCTCTAACGGTTTTAAAGTAATGGGTGTTCGTTCTGCGCCAGAAATTCAACAAATTTGGAAAGAATTAGGTTTATAAACATCATAATTGCCCAATAAAAGCATAAAAAAAGCACCTGATCAGGTGCTTTTTTTAACGGTAACATTGATTGTTTTAAATCAACATTTAAACGCGTGATTTTTTAGTGACCATATTATAAATGAACAAAATAATGAGGGCACCGATCACGGAAGCAATAAAGCCTGCTGCTGAGTTTTCATCGTAAAGGCCGAGTAAACGTCCACCGTAAGTCGCTAGTAAAGAACCTGCAATACCCAACAAGGTGGTCACAATAAATCCTGATTTATCATTTCCAGGATGAATAGCACGCGCAATTAAGCCTGCAATAAAACCTACTACGATGGCAACTATAAGTGTCCACATATGTCTTCTCCATTTATCGTTTGTTTATATATTTTCATTACGCTTTCATTTTTATAATTAATCATTTATGCAAAAGGAAACAGTTGAGTCCTGCTAAAAACTGTTGTTTTTTTGTTTAGGATTAAATCCAGTGCATAAAAAAGTGGCCTGTGGCCACTTTAAATATAGGAGATCAGTCTTAAAGACCAATTTCACCAATAAATGGAATGTGACGATATTTCTGGTTATAGTCCAGGCCGTAACCGACAATAAACCTATCTTCAACTTCAAAACCTAAAAATTTCACTTCAAGTTCAATTTCGCGGCGTGAAGGTTTACTGATTAAAGTACACAGTTCAATAGAATTTGGGCTACGGGTGCTCAAAATTTCCAGTACTTTGCTCAGGGTATTGCCTGAATCAATAATATCTTCAACAATCAGAACATCTTTACCGCGAATTTCGCCGTCCAGGTCTTTTAAAATTTTAACATCACGACTTGAAACTGTACCGCCACCGTAACTTGATACCGTCATAAAGTCGAGTTCATGCGGTTTGCTAATTGCGCGACATAAATCAGCCATAAAAATAACTGAACCACGAAGTAAACCAATCAAAACAAGTTCTTTGTCACTATTGGCATAGTGAGCATCAATTTTTGCACCAAGCTCTTTGACTTTCGCATGAATTTCTTCAGTTGAGATCATTACGCTCATTTGAACGGTCATGGGTAGATACCTAAAAGCAGATCAAAATAAAAAAGGTGTTGACCAGCAACACCTCAAAAGATGTTTTAATTTTAATACATCTGCTCAAGAGATGCATCTTTTTTGCGCCTGAAAGTGTATCAAGCCTTGAGCTGTGCGCTATCACGCTTAAGTAGTACCGCACAAAGCAGGCCTATTCCAATCAGCAAGAATATCTTTTTACGGGATATTGTTGTGGTCTTATGCTTTGACATATACCGCTTCTCCATAAATATAAGTGGCATGGATATTACGATCATCGCCCATAGTCATCAGGGCAAATAAAGCATCTTCGATGCCTTTGGCGCGTTCCTGACGCAGTGCTTGCAGTGCTGTGGCTTTTAAATCCAGCACAATAAAGTCGGCTTCTTTATCTAAGTTAAAGTTCCCCAGTTTATCGTCCAGATCTAAAGCTTTTGCTCCCCCCAAAGTGGCGTGATACAAGGACTCAAATGCCGAGAGTTTATCGCCCTGAAGTTGTTGGACTTTGTAGGCTTCATTTAAGGTTTGCAGCTGGTTAAATGAAGTTCCTGCACCAATATCCGTGCCCAAGCCGACTTTGACCTGTTTTTCCCAGGTTTTTTTCAAGGGAAATAAACCGCTGCCCAAGAACAGGTTGGAGGTGGGGCAAAAGGCAATCGCCGAGTTGGTCTGGTGCATACAGTCCCATTCAGCTTCTTCTAAATGCACGCAATGGGCAAAGACCGAGCGCTGCCCTGTTAAGCCATAGTGATGATAGACATCCAGATAGCCTTTTTGTTCTGGAAATAGCGCTTTGACCCAAGCAATTTCATTCTTGTTTTCACTTAAATGAGTATGTACATAGACATCTGGATATTCAGCTTTCAGCTCTCCTGCCCGAGCAAGTTGTTCTGGTGTAGAAGTGGGCGCAAAACGCGGGGTAATCGCATACAGGTTACGGCCTTTGCCGTGCCATTTTTCAATCAGCGCCTTAGAGTCCTGATAAGCACTTTCTGCTGTGTCACACAGATCTTCAGGTGCATGACGGTCCATCATTACCTTGCCGGCAATCAAACGCATTTGCTGCTGTTCTGCAGCTTCAAATAAGGCATCGACCGATTCAGCATGGACTGTACAAAACACCAAGGCAGTGGTGGTGCCGTTTTTTAATAATTCCTGCACAAAAAATTGCGCGATTTTGTCGGCATAAGCTTTATCTTTAAACTGTAATTCGGTTGGAAAAGTATAGGTGTCGAGCCATTCTAATAACTGTTCTCCATACGCACCGACCATCTCGGTTTGCGGGAAATGAATATGGGTATCAATGAAGCCCGGCACAATCAACTGTTCAGGATAATGCTCAAGCGCCGTATTTTCATTTAGTACATGTTGCCCCTCTTGCCATGTTCCAAACCAGGTGATTTTTCCAGCGTTGCTGATGAGCAAACCATCTTCAATATAACGAATCGCTTGAGGGATATCGGAGGCTTTGGTGACAGTGTGTTGAATATCAAGAAAGCGACCACGAACGGCGCGTTGTGCCTGAATAGGAGACATGCATTAACCTTTTAATTTCTCATTTTTTCGATTGATTGTACCTGAAATTTTTATTTAAACCGTAACAGCTTGGTTTAACACTTCCCCTTCTTTTATAAATTAAGCCGATTTTTGAAGAGGGTTTCGAAGTTTGCAATAACAGGAAAATATGGCAATAAAACTGATAAAAAAGCCTTCCATCTATACGATGGAAGGCTGAATCATTTTATTTAAAAATTACAGTTGCTCTTGCTGCTTGTTATATCGAATCGATAACCAGGTGGTAATTGCCAGTACAATCACAATAAAGCCAAGTGAAATCCAGATTGGCATATGGAATACGTCGAGCATCAACATTTTGAAACCAATAAACAGCAAGATAATCCCGAGACCATAGGGTAAATAATGCATTTTAGAGGCTGCACCTGCCAGTAAGAAGAACATGGCACGCAAGCCTAAAATCGCCATTAAGTTTGCGGTTAACACAATAAAGGGATCACTGGTCACTGCAAAAATAGCCGGAATAGAATCCACCGCGAAAATAACATCGGATGCTTCAACCAAAATCAACACCAAGAATAATGGCGTTGCCCATAATACCCCGTTTTGACGCACGAAGAAGTTATGGCCATCTAGATGCGGCGTAATACGCATACGTTTGCGTAACCACTTGAGTAAGGCCATATCTTCAATATTCGGGTTTTCTTCATGACCTTTAAGAAACTTAAAGCCGGTATAGACCAGAAAGGCACCGAAAATATACAGAATCCAAGAAAATTCTTGAACGAACCATGCACCAATAAAAATAAAGATGGTACGTAAAACAATGGCACCGAGTACGCCATACAGCAGCACTTTACGTTGTAATGCCGGAGGGATGGCGAAGGCAGCAAAAATCATCAGCCAGACAAATACATTATCAATTGCCAGTGATTTCTCTAACAGATAACCGGCAAAATATTCCATGGTCTTTTGATTGGCTAAAGCAACACCCGCCGTTTGCTGTAAATAAAGCCATAAACCGCCTGCGAACAGCATGGACACACTGACCCAGGCAATGCTCCAGTAGGCCGCTGACTTAATTTTAACGGGCTGGTCTTCTTTGTGTTTAAAACCAATGAAGTCGATGATGAGCATGATTGCCACCATCACAAAAAATGCCAGATACAACCCAGGGTTGCCGATGGATTCCATAAAAAATCTCCACACCCGACAACTGGCCATAAAAAAACCTTGACCTGTTGCCAGATGATTTAAACATCTGTGTCAACATGATCAAGGTCTTGCCTACATCTGAATACCAATATTTTGTAATTTCAGATGCTCAGATACCGACTTTTTGCAAAGTGTAATGACGATATTCTGACACGTCCGCCAGAATTGCTTCTAAGGACGCTTGGAGGAGGCTACTCCCCTTGTTCAACTCAATTTTGTTTTGGATCTAATCCAAATGTGGCTGAAGAATCGCATATTTATATGAATTGTGCAAATTTTATCTAGCTTAATTACACTTTAATGAAGTCACGGCGCTGCACCAAAATGAGTGCCAACAGGGTACTGACTAAGGCAATTAAACCACCTACCATGCCAATCTGGCTTAAACCAAAACTCGCAGTCACTATGCCACCCAGCAATGCGCCACCTCCAATACCGACATTATATAGACCTGAATAAATCGCCATGGCGACATCGGTGGCATCTGAAGCTAGGTTCAGGGTTTTGGCTTGCAATGCCAGGCTAAAGCAAATAATGCTCATACCCCAAAATAAGCTGAGCGTACTCAGGCCAATAAAACCTTGCGCCAGTGGCAGTAACAGCAACATGGAAATGGCGAGTAAAGCACAGCATAAAGGAATCGCAAGTTTTGGATACCGGTTGCCAAATTTACCAAACAGAAAAGAACCAATAAATCCGGCACCGCCATAGATTAGCAATAAACTGGTGGTTTGCGAGGAACTAAAATGGGCAATATTCAGGGTAAAGGGTTCGATATAACTATAAGCGGTAAATTGTGCAGTAATGATGAGAATGGTTAATCCAAACACCATCACCAAGCTTGGACGTTTAAATAAGATGCCAATACTTTTCAGTGAACCTGAATTGACACTGGGCAGTTTCGGTAGGGTTTTGGCCAAGGTAAGGCAGATGACGGCTGCACCAAGTGCAATTAAGGCAAAAGTATTGCGCCAGCCATAGGCTTCGCCAATCATGCGGCCAAAAGGAATGCCCAACACCATTGCCAATGCGGTACCTGTCGCGAGTAAACCCAACGCCTGAAATTCTTTACCTTTTGGAGCCACCCGTACCGCTAAGGATGCAGTAATTGACCAGAATAGTGCATGGGAAAATGCAATCCCGATTCGGCTGGCCAACAACACCTTAAAATTCCATGCGAAATACGATAGGCCATGACTCAGAATAAACACCACAAATAACGCGATCAGTAAAAAACGTCGTTCGACATTCCGCGTCATCAGCATCATCGGTAATGAGATCGGGGCAACCACCCACGCATAAATGGTAATCATGATCCCGACATCGGTGGCAGGCATATTGAAACTGTGACCAATATCGCTGAGCAAGGCCACAGGAATAAATTCAGTGGTATTAAAAATAAAGGCTGCAAAAGCTAAAGTGATCACACAAATCCATTGCCGGGTCGGATTGAGTGGTGTTTCAGAAGATAGGGATGACATAGTCAGATAATTTGATAAGTAGCGTTAAAGTTTAGGCTTAAATCCTAAACTTGTTAAGTTTAATCCTCAGGATGAAATGTGCTCAGCATTGATAGAAACAACAAAAAACTTAACACTATTGCGCAGCTATTTATGGCATGTTTATTTATATTCACCTGAATGAGAGAATAAAAATGTTGGAAATTAAGCACAAAGATGATGGTAAAAAAGGTGAATTTTATATTGGTGACAATCATCCGCATCTAGCGGAGATGGTCTACACCTGGGCAGGTGAAAGTGTTTTTATTATTGAGCATACCGATGTAGACGATTCGCTGCGTGGACAAGGGATAGGCAACAAATTACTGGATCGTGCGGTGGCATGGGCACGTGAAAAAAAGGTTAAAATTATTCCACTCTGCCCTTTTGCAAAGTCAGTTTTTAATAAAGATTCCTCTATTCACGATGTTTTAAAATAATCTATTTTTAACGTATTCTGATTTCAGTCAAATAAAAAAGTGAGGGCTAGCAATGCAATTTCAACATAATGATAACGGCCAACAGGGTGAATTTTTTACTTTGAATGATGCAGGTCAACGGATTGCAGAAATCAGTTATATATGGAGTGGTGAGCATAAAATTATTGCCAATCATACCTGGGTGGATGACGCTTTGCGTGGACACGGCGTTGCACGCCAGTTGCTGGATGTATTGGCGGAGTTTGCCCGTCAAAAAAGATTGAAAATTGTACCAACCTGTTCTTATGTCGATGTAATGTTTAGACGCGATAAAAGCTTCGCAGACGTCAGAGCTTAGCTTTTAAATAGATTGAAAAAAGCCCAAATACTGGGCTTTTTGATGTTTTTAAGCTATTGCCCTTCAATGATGACTTTCATTGCTTTCTGGTCTGCAGCATGTTTAAACACATCATAGGCTTTCTCAAATTCATCAAATTTAAAATGATGCGATGCCAGTTTTTCCATCGGTAATTTTCCAGAACAGCAGGTTTTAAGTAGCATGCCGGTAGTATTGGCATTGACCAGACCGGTGGTAATGGTCAGGTTTTTAATCCATAACTTGTTGATTTCGAAATTCACTGCTTTACCATGCACCCCGACATTGGCCAGATGTCCGCCTTCTTTAACCACATTCTGACAAATATTCCAGGTGGGTTCTGCACCGACCGCTTCAATGGCACAATCTACCCCTCTCCCGTCGGTAATGTCTAAGATGCGCTGAATCGCATCTTCCTGCATAGAGTTGATGGTGTGGGTTGCACCCAATTCTTTGGCCAGCGCTAAACGGTGATCATCAGTATCCACAGCAATAATGGTGGAAGGTGAATAGAATTGTGCAGTCAGCAAGCAGCCCGTACCGATCGGTCCCATGCCGATAATGGCAATACTATCGCCAGGTTTGACATCGCCATAGCGCACGCCAATTTCATGCGAGGTCGGCAATACATCGGATAAAAATACCGCCACGTCTTCATTTAAACCTTCAGGTAAGGGGTAAAGCGAGGTATCGGCAAAGGGAGTACGCACATATTCTGCGTGGCTACCATCAATCATGTAACCCATAATCCAGCCCCCGCCATTCTGGCAGTGCGCATAAAGTTGTTTCTGACAGTTTTCACAAGTTCCACAGCGGCTAATACAGGAGATAATCACCCGATCGCCTTTTTTGAAATTTTTGACGGCGGAACCGACTTCTTCAATAATTCCGATGCCTTCATGACCTAAAATGCGGCCATTAAATTGTCCGCTTATGGTTTTGGCATGCTCCTGTATTTCAGGATTTTTACCTTTCCATATGCCTAAATCGGTACCGCAAATGGTGGTTTTGGTGACCCGGACCACGGCATCGTCGGGATTAATAATCTGGGGAATTGGGCGCTCTTCAAAGCGGATATCATTTTCGCCGTAGTAGACCATTGCTTTCATTGTTGTCATCAGCTTATTCCTTTTCCATTCCCTCTCGTACATGCTATGGAGTAAATTTTCTCTTTAAAAAATTAAGGAAAAACATTTAAATAAATGAAAATTAAACAAGGATGAGAGGAAAACAGTTGATCAGAGCCTCTGCTGTATTAATAGGACATTGAAGCATTGAGCATAAATACACAGAGCTTATCTATCTAAGCTATCAACACTCAGTGACGAAGTCATTACTTGGACAGCTTTGCTTACAGAATGATCTGATTTGAATGCAGATTGAAATGATTCAAGATAAAAATGATCAATACGGAATTTTATTTCTGCGTGCTTATAAGGAAGGGACAAGCTGATAAAAATGATCCCAATCGGGTCTTTTTTCGAGTATGGGTTTAAACCAGAGATCAGCTTTGCAGATGTTAAGTTTTAACATCTGCATGGTGTGATTGTTGTTTTATGACTAAAAGCTGAACCAATCTTTAGAAAGGTTTATAAGGACTGGGTTTTATTAAAAAGCAGGTTCTGAGATTGGATAAGTTGGGTTAAAACCATACCCAGCACTGAGGTCATCAGCATCATTTCCAACATGGCATATTCCTGGACCGAGAAAAAACATAAGGCCAAGACACCTAAACTAGAATAGATATACAGGGTATTTTGAACCCAAATTTTAAGTGTAATCCCAAGAAGGCCTGAACAAATAGCAATGTTCAGCATCTCTTCAATACCATTACGATGTAGGATAATGATTAGGCTTAAGTAGCTACAAACTAATCCCATCGTGATGAAAAGTTTTTTTAACATGCTTTTCCCCTGATTTTAGGTAATTATTTGTTTTGATTTGGCTAAATCAATTTTAATACACCGAATGGTAAAAAATAAGTTAGTTTAAGCTATGCTGTATGTAAGAAAGAAATTACATTTGATTAAAAAATGACCATTATTGTCTTGAGTTAAACTTTAAAAATTAACCTGTGTGTCAGATAAGCAATTTAAAACTCACACCAATACTTATAGGTGCTTTATGCTCACCCAATTGTGCTATGCCAGTAGCCGTGTCGAATATGATAATGATTTATTACAGGATTTAAGCGACATTTTGGCTACCGCGCGTGCTTTTAATCAGGCGCAAGCTATTTATGGCGTACTTTACTATGCAGAAGGCATTTATTTTCAATGTTTGCAGGGTGAACAAAGTCAGTTAGAAAAGCTATTTGCACAAATTTCAAAGGATGCTCGTCATAATCAGATTCACCGTTTTCCAGATCATGCCATTGAAGAAATTCACTTCAAGCAATGGTCGATGAAATATGTCAATCAGCATGGGAAAATCACCACTCTGTTTAAGAAAATGGGTTTAGATAAATTCTTGCCCCATCAATTGAATCATCAGCAAATCAACCAGTTTTTAGATTTACTGTTAAGAATGGAAGAAAGCGGACATGCGACAAAAGCCAAGGTAGGTATAAAAAACCGAGGCTATCAAAATTATTTTTAAATAAAAAGCCCACATGATGTGGGCTTTTAATATTTCAACATCTAGGCTTTTAAAGCACTAATCAATTTCTGATGTAATCCGCCAAAACCGCCATTCGACATAATTACCACCGCATCACCCTCACCTGCTTCACTGGCTACAGTTTTAATGATGTCATCCAGGGAACGTGCCACAACGGCTTTGTTCTGGGCTGCATCAATGACCGGTTGTAAATCCCAGTCCAGACCTTCCGGTTGATACCAGATCACTTCATCCGCCAAACGTGCAGAATGTGCCAAACCATCTTTATGGCTGCCCATACGCATGGTGTTGGAACGCGGTTCAATAATCGCCCAAAGTTTGCGTTCGCCTAAGCGTTTACGCGCACCGTCTAAAGTGGTTTCAATCGCGGTTGGATGATGGGCAAAGTCGTCATACACTTCAATGCCTTTTATTGTATCCAGCAGTTCCATACGGCGTTTTACACCGCCAAAGTTTGAAAGTGCTTCACATGCAGTTTCAATCGAAACGCCGACATGTTCAGCCGCTGCAATAGTCGCCAAGGCATTAGCTACACTGTGTTGCCCGGTCATATTCCATTTAACAACTCCTTTAACTACACCATTCTCTAGCACTTTAAAGTGAGAACCATCGGCAGATAGTTGTTCTGCATAAAGTGAGGCTTTTTCATTGGCATCTAAGCTTGTACGAACCACCGGTGTCCAGCAGCCCATGTCCAAAACTTCATCAATATTGCTTTCAGTAATCGGTGCAATAATACGACCTTCACTCGGAATGGTACGCACTAGATGATGGAACTGTTTTTGAATCGCCGCCAGATCATCAAAGATATCGGCATGGTCAAATTCAAGGTTATTTAAAATCGCGGTTTTAGGATGGTAATGTACAAACTTGGAACGCTTGTCGAAGAATGCAGAATCGTATTCGTCTGCTTCTACACAGAAGTATTTGCCGCCGCCTAAACGTGCACTTTCACTAAAGCCGAGCGGTACGCCACCAATCAGGAAACCCGGGTTTAAACCGGCCTGATCAAGTACCCACGCCAGCATCGTTGTGGTTGTGGTTTTACCGTGTGTTCCTGCAACGCCAAGCACATGTTTACCTTGTAAAACGTGGTCTGCCAAAAATTGCGGACCTGAAATATAAGGAAGACCTTCATTCAGCATATATTCCACAGCATCAATACCACGTTTCATGGCATTTCCGACAATTACCAGATCTGGATGTGGCTGCAAATGACTGCGGTCATAGCCCTGCATTAAGCCAATGCCTGCATTTTCCAGTTGGGTCGACATGGGTGGATAGACATTTGCATCTGAACCCGTCACTTTATGTCCCAAATCACGTGCTAATAATGCGAGTGAGCCCATAAAGGTGCCACAAATACCTAAAATATGCAGATGCATGCGTTTTAACTCCACTGCTTTTTTGACACATCACGTTGTTGTTGGTGGTGTTGTCATTATTGATTCAATTTGAAAGCAACGATATCAAGGGTTTTGCGGAAAAGATAGTCTTTCTTGTATCTATTCATGGCATTGCATCCTAGGCTTTATCGCATTGTGGCAGGCCTATTTTTTGCAGGAAAAATCATGTATGAAATGACATGCTTTTTGAACAGAAAAACGTAAAATATTCACGATTAATTTAGAAAAATTGACTATGTTATTTCCGCTGCTGCTTTTAATTATTTCTAACTGTTTTATGACCTTGGCCTGGTATGGCCACTTGAAGTTTTTACATGGTGCCCCGCTTTGGCAAGCGATTTTATTTGGCTGGGTCATTGCCCTGCTCGAATACAGTTTTATGATTCCTGCTACTCGATTGCTTGCACAACAAGGCTGGGCGGTGGGGCAAATGAAAATTACCCAAGAAGTGGTGACGTTACTGGTGTTTGTGCCTTTTATGATTTTTCTGTTTAAGCAGCCTTTTAAACTGGATTATTTATGGGCGGGATTGTGTCTTTTAGGTTGTGTATATTTTGTCTTTCGTAGTCAATAAACTGACCACTGCCCTATTTTTACTAATTTATATAAAAAAGATGGAAAATATCCAGCCGCTTGAGCGGTTAAATTTTGGTGAGATGAAAAATCAGTCTATAATATCGGGCTTGTAATTCATTTAAAGCTTGGCACTTGTCGAGATTTATCCTTCCTTACATCCGTTTATGGAATATTTGCAATGAATGCGGCTGCTGCAGACACTCAACCTCTCGTTGGAATTATCATGGGTTCTCAATCTGATTGGGCAACTCTCGAAAACACTGCCAATATGCTTAAACAAC
>Ga0366751_1027_pt1 | contig 31228 bp, 30 predicted proteins | sample BONcelHN113001D5_FD_207087 | JGI IMG/M metagenome (GOLD analysis project Ga0366751, IMG submission 207087) | Enriched cells from coal bed in the Powder River Basin, Montana, United States - BONCAT cells N11 rep1 HSBNCT.N11.300.1.D5 ...
AAAGGAATAATGCAAAATATTTAAAACAAAAAAAGAGGGTAAGATTAAAATTATTTAACTATAGAACAAGCAGCAGATTTCTTGAATATTTAAAAAATAAGATTTGAGCAAAATATACAGTGACATAAGCAGTAGAATAGTTGAAGATACTATGCAAGCTATAAGTAGATTCCAGATAAAATGTGAAAATTACATCCAATGGAACAAATCAATGGTGAACCTGAGGTATATGATCATATAGTGATCAGTATTATTTTTATGGATTGTAGAATAAAAGTCGATTGGATCATAGAATCTTATCCTATGACCAAGAAGTATTAAATATCAAGAAAAGCCAATAAATTTAAAAATTCAGTCTTGAATCTTACTCTATTTATGGGAGTCGAATGCTTAAGCGAGCATGAATATTATGAGTTGCAAGTGAAAGATTCGAGATGTATGCAAACTTCAAGCTAGGTATTCCCATGTAATTTGGAAAGAAAGATGGTGCTTTTTTTTGCTAATAAATATTATAGACGAGTTCTCGTTTATTACAACGGGGGAATCTTATCATGGTTGTTGAGATTTTAGAGCTTACAGAGAGTCGAAAAAGAGATCAAATAAGTAAGCAGAATTACCTCCTATCTAATTGACAGGAGGATTTAGATTAATTTATAGAGCATCTTTTAAGGTAGTGTGGTGTTGTTTAACTTGTCGGGCATATTTTTCACCTTGTTTTTTCATCTTAAGGTTAGAATTATAGCCTGTAGGTCCAACATTGTAATAAGCAAGAGCTTTAGGCCAACTTCCCGCTTTATTGTTATATGAGGCTAGAATATACGTTCCGCAATTAATATTATGATATTCATCACTTAAATCACCTGGGCATATCTGTTGCCAGTAACGTGGAATTACTTGAGTGAGGCCCACAGCACCAGCTGGTGAAATAGCATAGTTTCTATAACTAGATTCTTGTCGAATCATAGCCGCTAATAGTAAGGGATCCACAGCATATTTTTCTGCACTTTGAATAATCATTGGAGATACGCGATTCGCAGTATCTGGGGCAACAGCATATGCTTTTTGTATACCTGTAGATAATTTAGCAGATCGTTTAGCGACTGAGCCACCATTAAAGGAAGTACAACCAGTAAAAGCTAAAGTAGTAATGACGATGGCTATTGATTTAAATGAAAAAAAATGAACAGAAGGAAGTTTTAAACGTAGACTCGATAAATGATGCGTAATTAACAAGGTTAGAAACCCAAAGTAAAATTTTATTGAAGTAATGCTAGTGGTCTGGGCAGAGCGAGTCAAGAGCCAAGACTTTGTATTATTCAAATGATTTATGAAGTATTTTTATAAGTTGATCTTTGAGTGATTAAATTTTTAAACTTATGAAAGAACGAGTTCCATTATATTAATGGAACTGATCTTCTTAGTATATTTAATCAATCCATCTCATGCAAAATTGCCTGATTAAATGCCGGAATATCATCTGGGCATCGAGAAGTAATTAAAGGCCAGTTATTGGTATTACAACGATGGACTTCTTCATTTATCCAATTTGCACCGGCATTTTCTAAATCCAGTTTTATACTTTTATAAGAAGTTAAATTTTTATCTTTAATTCTTTGGGCATTAATCAATACCCAGGGCCCATGACAAATCGCTGCAATCGGTTTTGCATTGTCAGTAAAGTGCTGAATAATTTTATGCGCATCTTCATTTAAACGTAAGGTATCTGCATTTACCGTTCCACCCGGAATTACTAAAATATCATAATCCTCTGGAGAAACTTTAGATAAAGTTGTTTGCGGTGTATAAGCGGTTGCAGGTTCCTTATCACTTTTAACTGTTTGAACATCCTTTAATTCTTCTGCGGCATGAATCACTTCAATACCTTTTGATTGTAAAAATTCAAATGGTTTAATCAACTCATCTTGTTCTACGCCGACATTAGAAGTAATAAATAATGCTTTCTTAGACATGTTAGTGATCCTGAATTACTTATTGAATATTCAACCTTAACAAGCTGAACGAATGAAGCTGTACAGATTTTGGCTTATTCTTGTTAAGGTTTGAAAATTCTGGTAAAAATAAGCCCTATCATCATGACGGGGCTTATTTGATATCAGTTGCAAGGTATAACTCCTGTTTTACCCTTATCCTTCCTGGTTATATCGTTAATTGTTTTTATTATGGAAACATCCTGCTTCCTGATCTTTTAATCATAAGGTGCCTACTAGTTCTAGCATAGGCGTCAATAAATACTTTCTGTGTAAGTAAATGCTGACGTGATTTATAAATAAATTGAGTTAATAGAGAAGGTCTCACTTTAAAAAGTATTATTTTAGAACTGAGACAGGTTTGAAAATGTAGAAAAATTACAATCGTTTTTCCATCCAGATCTCACATGCATGACTATGTCCAGTGTTACCTTTGGGATGATTTAGATACTCAAAACCCAATTTTTCATAAAGTTTGACTGCTTGCCAAAGTTCTTTGGTCGTTTCTAGGTAACAAGATTGGAAACCATGCTGTAAAGTAAACTGAAAGGCTTTTTCCAGAAGTTGCTTAGCAAATCCTAGACCGCGTATTTCGGGCAGAAAGTACATTTTTTGAATTTCTAGAATGCTAGGATCCCCTTTTAAAGGCGATAAACCACCACCACCTAAAATTTCACCCTGTTCATTTTCAATCACCCAGTATTGAGCATTAGATTGCTGATAAACCGTGTATAAGTCATCTAAAATGGGGTCAGCTACAGCAAAACCTGATTCAGGAGCAAGTTCAAACTCTTTGGAAACTTCGCGAATAACACGTGCAATTTCAGCATTATCTTGTGCTTGAATAGGTCTAACTTGATACATAAGCTTAAATATATAGAAATAAAAAGAGATGGATTTTTATAGCGCTATATCTGATAAAAATCCATCTTTTGGCCAATTTTATGCTTTGAAAAAGCGAGAAATTATTTTAACTCACTTGAACTCTTGCCCAATTCCCGACGGGCAATAATGAGTTGTTGAATCTGTTGTGTGCCTTCAAAAATATCGAGGATTTTCGAGTCACGTGCCCATTTTTCCAATAATTCTTCTTCGTTATAACCTACACTTGCAGCAAGTTCTATGCATTTTAAAGTGATTTCATTACACATTCGTCCAGCTTTTGCTTTGGAAATGGAAGCTTCACGTGAGTTGGGCTTTTTATTATCTGCCATCCAAGCTGCCTTCATGGTAAGTAAGCGAGCCGCTTCCCACTCCGCCTCCATCCGGTAAATTTGTGCTGCAATATAAGAGGTTTGCAAATAAGGAGTAGCATAATTTTCATCTAATTGATCTTTAAAAATTTGTTTAATTCTTTCTAAAGAGGCTTTTGCACAACCGACCGCCATTGCAGCAACTAAAGGACGAGTATTGTCAAAAGTTTCCATTACACCTGCAAAACCTTTGGCAATATCAATTTCAGCATGCCCCAGCAAATTTTCTGCAGGTACTCGGCAGTCGATAAAGCTGATGACAGCCGTGTCGGATGCTTTGATCCCCAATTTATGCTCCAGACGTTCTACCTTCATGCCAGCTGTTCCTTTTGGAACGACAAAGGACTTAATAGCGGCACGTCCAAGTTTTTTATCCAAAGTTGCCCAGACCACAATCGAGTCTGCACGCTCACCAGAAGTTACGAAAATCTTTTCGCCATTTAAGATATAGTCATTACCGTCTTTTGTGGCTGTAGTATGAATGGCAGCAGAATCTGATCCGCAGCCGGGTTCAGTAATCGCCATTGCGGCCCATGTGCCTTTCAAACGTTCCAGCTGTTCGTCATTTGCCACAGCTGCAATGGCAGAATTTCCTAAACCCTGGCGTGGCATGCTCAGCAATAATCCGGTATCTCCATAGCACATCTCGATCACTCCAAGTACTGTAGACATATTGACGCCATTTTTATTGCCGACTTCAGTGTTGCCACGTTTTCCGACAGCAGCTCCGGCATTAATGCCTTCGCCACCTTCATTCATGCCATCAATGAGTGAGGAAAACATGTCGAGTTCCTTAGGATAGTGGTGTTCGGCTTTGTCATACTTACGTGAAATGGGGCGTAATACATTTAAAGCTGATTCATGAGCTTGATCAATCAACATTTTAAATTTTTCAGGATTTTGTAAATTCATCTGCATAATTCCTTATTTTTATAGATTAAGCATGTAGGCCTGAATGTAAGATAGCTGTAGCACGTAAATCACGATACCAACGCTCAACCGGATGTTCCTTAGTAAATCCGTGACCACCCAGAATTTGCACCCCATCGGTGCCAATCTTCATGGATTTCTCGGCGCAAAGTAAACGTGCTAGATAGGCTTCCCGATGGAAAGGTTGGCCTGCCTCAGCCAGACTGGCAGCATTTAGAATCAACATACGCATGGCATCAATTTCAATCGACATATCTGCAATCATGAAAGCCACACTTTGGCGATGTGAAATAGGTTCGCCAAAAGCTGTACGTTGATTGGCATATTGAATACAGTAAGCTTTTACTGCTTCACAGGTTCCCACAGCCATCGCACACCACATTAAATTCCCTAAATCTAAAAAAGCAAAATAATTAAAGTCATCATCACCTAATAATTCAGCCGGGCTATGATTGAGCTGTAATGTCACGGTTTCTGTAGCTTTCAGGCCCATTGCTGGACTTTTTTTTGCGGTCATACTGCTGTCGCGTTTTACGATGAAAACTTCGGGGGAGCCATTCAGTTCAGCATTCACCAGAAATAGATCGGCAGTTTCCCCCAATAAAACTAAAGTTTTTTCTCCATGAAGGGTATATTTCCCATCAATTGAATTCGCTTTGGTTTTTAGCTTAAAAGGGTTGAAGGCAGCGGTTGCTTCTTGTATCGCAAATGTCGCGTGAATATCCGCATCATTTGCAAAACCAGGTAAATAGGTGGACTGAATTTTTTCAGAACCCCATTGAGTAATCGCATTAATCACGCTAAAGGTTGAAAGTAAGCCTGCCGTTAAACTGAAATCGCCCTTAGCCAAATGTTCAGCAATGAGGATATTACTTAAAATATTTTTTTCGGTTGCCACTCCACCCAGAGCCTCTGGAAGTGCGTAGTAATTTAGTCCCAAGTCTGTTGCATGTTGCCACAATGCTAGGGGAAACTTTTCATCTTGGTCAGCTTGAGCTGCCAATGGATAAAGCACTTCTGATGCAAAATGATCCATCACATCGCAGGTCATTTGTTGTTCTTCAGTCAGGTTTAAGTCAAATAATGCTTTGTGTTGATTCGGTAAACGTTGCTTGCTGACATGAGAATCTGCTTTAAATACCTTTTGGGTTTTACTTAATGTTTTAAAACCAATTTTTGAACCTTGATATAAAGATTTTTCAATAAATTTACGTAGTTTGAGTTGATCAAGAACCTCGCTACCTGCAATTTTAGTGATCAGTGATAGCCCAAATCCTTGTGCCTTATTTACCATATTGGTCATTGTTATCGTCCATCAATTTTCGATTCTTTGTATTTTTATGCTGACATGGGGAGATCGAAATGACTATGTCGTGGCTGACAATTTAAATTGACTTGGATGGGTGGTTTGAAATGAATTTTAAATTTATTAAATAATTGAATAATATTTATTTTTAATCATTATAAGAGCGGGTTGGGAAGTGAAAATTGACTAGAATGACAAAAATGTCATCCTAGTCAGCAGTCACTATAAAAAATTTTCGACCATTTTGCGCACATTGGTTTTTGCATCGATCACGGTCATAAAGGTATATGCGCCAATGAATTTACGACTAATAAACATAAATTCTTTCGGTGGCACGCTGAAATAACGCGATGCCATGGATTTAGAGGCACGTTGCATCACACGACTATGCAACTGGCTATTTTTCCAGTCATAACGTTGCTGCTCATCCATGACAGCTGAAGGTAAGTCCGGATTATTTGCTATTGTACTAAAGGCCTCAGTGGCCAGTAAAAATACTTTCGCCATATCTGGTTTAATACTCTGCGGAATTGAATCAAAAAATTCATAACCTGTCATGGCACGAACCATTTCATCAAGATCATGATGATAACCGGCTTGAATCAAATTGCGTGCAACACTCAGCAGGTGCTCATCAAATTGACGAATGGCACCAAAATCTAACAGGACAATTTTATCTTGGCTATCTAAACCATTGCCCAAACGAACTAAATAATTACCAAAGTTTGGGTCGGTCTGCATTTCACCCCATTCAAAAATTTCACGTACCGCAATCTCGAGAGAAGCTTCACCGAGCTGGTTGCGACGTTCTTGAGGCAGAGACAACATGACAGGGCTATTGATTGGTACGCCTCGTTCAAAAGTCATGCATAAAATTTGATCGGTACAATATTCATCTACAATCTGCGGCACGATATAACGTGGGTCATCTTTTAAACGCTCAGCGAAACGACGCGTGGTCGCAGCTTCAATGTCATAATTTACTTCACGGTGCAACATTTCACGAACTTCATCAAACCACTGATCAAATTCACGCGTTTGTGGCACTATGCGAGTCAATTTAAGCATATTTCTAAACAGACTCATATCTGAATCAATGGCGGTCGCTACACCTGGGTATTGGATTTTGAGTACAATTTCCAAACCATCTGATTTGCGTGTTGCGCGATGTACCTGAGCTAAAGATGCAGTGCCGAGTGGTTCATGATCAATCGTTAAATCATTGAGCTTAGAACCCAGTTGTTGTTCTAGATGCTGTTTAATCGCAGGCCAAGCAAGGGCTATGGTTTGGTTGTTTAAAGTATTCAGTGCTTGAGTGATTTCTTCAGGTAAAAAATGTTCACCATAAAGCGCCATCATTTGCCCAATTTTAACGATAGAACCTTTGAGTTTGCCAATTTCAGAAACAAGATAATCTGCCTGTTCTTTCATGGCTTTTTTACGTTTCTTTTCTTTTTCTGCTTCACTGGAAAACATGGTGGTCGCACTCGAGGCGGCCCATCGCGTTCCTGCCAGTAAGGATGCTTTAGCGATAGATAAACGTCGATCCATAGAGGAGGTTTTGAGTTGTTTAAGCTTATCGTTCTGATCTGACATTAAACAAAATCCTTTAATCAGCAAGTCGCAGAATAATTAATTGTAGCGGATATTACCGTGTATTCACGTATTAAAAAAGTTCAACCTGCTGTACAGGGCATTAATATGTCTAATATTTAATTTATTTCCCATAAAAGCTTCAGTCTTAGAAGAGGGAAACGCTTTTCACATGAGTGAACTAAATGAGTTACTCGCACCGGTATGAGCTTTGAGAAGGATATCCACACTAAAATTGTGCTGTATATAAATTGGACGAATATTTACATGCGGAATTGAATTTTAATGTCACTTTTTTGCTGCAATATGGTTTTATGAGTTTGAAGATGTTTAAAAATCATGGCTTGCACGGTGCCATGTTTAAAACCCAAGGCATAACCTTTGACAATAATAATACTCGGTAAACTGAAAAACAGATATTTTGCATCATCTTCGGAGGGTGTGGGATAAATTGCATGTTCGATTAAGACTTGTTGAAAAAATTGTTTCTCGCTTTCAACTTGGGCAGAATGGGTATCATTCCAGTAGTTTTGGCGCATTGCCATTAAATTATTGTGCTTGTAGCTCATAACAAGAAGTATTTAGAAAATAATGAGAACTATATAAGGTCATTTTAGTCAGATTCAATAGCCAAAATGTTGCAATGTTTGTTGTGCGTTGGCTTGAACTGCGGTGATATAGGAATCTTCACAGCTTTGTTGTAGTATTCCTAAATAAATAAAATGAATATTATTTAAAATTGAGTCATTTAAGACAGGGGAATATGATGCGATTTTTAATGCCAGTGATTTTCAGTATGGCTGTTTTGGGTTCAACTTCAGTTTTAGCACAAGGATATTCTGACGAATATAACAAATGTCTTAACACATCTTATGGTCAAACTGAAACAGTCAAAAAATGTGTAGAGAAAGAGTTGAAAAATCAGGAAAAACTCCTCAATAAATATTATAAAAATTATTTAAAAAACAGTGGGAATAACCAAAGTAATGTCGAGCAACAACATCAACTTTGGTTAAAACGTGTTAATCAGCAATGCTATTTAAAAGTGACCTCGAGCTTGCTTAAAGTCAAACAGGAAAAATGTATTTTGGAAATGACGATGGAACGTGCTTATTATTATCAAATTAAATAAATCGCTTATAGATTATTGTTTTTAATCTGCTTGAAACGTTATAAAAAACCCATAAAACAAGGTATCATAAGGCGTTTTAAAAAATTTCACCTTGGAGATGCCTTAAGTGGATCAACTGACAATTAGCCCTGAACATTTACAGGAAGCCGCTGAAAACTTAACAACTATTCGTGATTTTATCCGTTTTGGTGTTTCAGCTCTACGTCAATACGATGCACACTTAGGTCAAGGTACAGAAGACTTTTTTGCAGAAAGTTCGGCTTTAGTATTGCAAACACTGGCACTGGACTGGAACGCAAATCCAGAAATTTTAGATGCCAAATTGTTACCAAGTGAAAAAGCAGAATTTATCAGTTTGCTGGAACGTCGTATCAATGAAAAAGTGCCGACTTCATATTTGTTAAATCTAGCATATTTCTGCGATAAACCTTATTACGTAGACGAACGTGTACTTATTCCACGTTCACCGATTGCAGAATTGATTAATCAACGCTTTGCGCCTTATTGCCTCGATGAAAATGGTCTGGTGCGTGAAGCGTTAAACAATCTTCCTGAAAATGATCATCCGCAAATGCCGCGTCGTATTTTAGATATGTGTACCGGTTCGGGTTGTATCGCGATTGCATTAGCTTATGCCTTCCCTGAATCTGAAGTGGATGCAACCGATATTTCTAAAGAAGCTTTAGAAGTGGCATCGATTAACGCTGAACATCACAATATGCAATATCAGGTTGCATTGATGGAATCAGATTTGTTCGCAAAAATTCCTGCTGAAAATCAATATGATTTAATCGTGTCGAATCCTCCATATGTCGATGCAGAAGATATGGCAGATTTACCAGCAGAGTTTTTACATGAGCCTGAACTTGCACTTGCTGCCGGTCAAGACGGTTTAGATTTAGTTCGTAAAATGTTGGCGCAAGCTGCGGATTACTTGACTGAAAATGGCTTGATTGTTATTGAAGTAGGCAATTCTGAATGGGCAATGAAGCAAAACTTTAATACGGTTGATTTCCATTGGTTAACTTTCCAAAAAGGTGGTTCGGGTATTTTTGCTTTAACCGCAGAGCAATGCCGTAAATACCGTGATTTATTTGTACAATCTGTTCAAGCATAAGGAGTTTTGAACATGGCAGGTAATAGTATTGGACAACTGTTCCGTGTAACGACTTGTGGTGAATCTCATGGCGTGGGCCTGATGGCAATTGTCGATGGTGTGCCGCCTGGGATCGAACTGACTGAAGCAGATTTACAAAAAGATTTAGACCGCCGCAAACCGGGTACCTCTAAATTCGCGACCCAGCGTAAAGAGCCGGATGAAGTGGAAATTATTTCAGGTGTATTTGAGGGTAAAACCACAGGTACATCCATCGGTTTATTGATTCGTAATACGGATCAAAAATCCAAAGACTACGGCAATATTGCGCAAACTTTCCGTCCCGGTCATGCTGATTATACCTATACCCAAAAGTATGGTTTCCGTGATTACCGTGGTGGCGGTCGTTCAAGCGCACGTGAAACTGCGATGCGTGTGGCTGCCGGTGCAATTGCAAAGAAATATCTGGCTGAAAAGTTTGGTATTAACATTCGTGGTCATGTCACACAAATTGGTACGGAAAAAACCGAAAAATTAGATTGGAATGAAGTTCCAAATAATCCATTTTTCTGTGGTGATATCGATGCCGTGCCACGTTTTGAAGCTTTAGTGACTTCATTACGTGAACAAGGTACAAGCTGTGGTGCGAAACTAGAAATTCTTGCGGAGAATGTTCCAGTCGGTTGGGGCGAGCCAGTCTTTGACCGTCTGGATGCGGATATCGCGCATGCCATGATGAGCATCAATGCTGTTAAAGGTGTGGAAATTGGTGATGGTTTTGCTGTTGCAGAACAGTTTGGTCATGAATCGCGGGATGAATTGACTACAGAAGGTTTCCTGGCCAACCATGCCGGCGGGATTTTGGGTGGTATCTCCAGTGGTCAAACCATTCGTGTGGCGATTGCCCTGAAACCGACTGCAAGTATTACCACGCCGGGTAAAACCATTAATATCGGCCGAGAAGATACGGACGTATTGACCAAAGGTCGTCATGACCCGTGTGTCGGTGTTCGTGCGACACCAATTGCAGAAGCCATGTTTGCGATTGTGTTGATGGATCACTGCATGCGCCATCGTGCACAAAATGTCGATGTCATTGCGCCATTTGCCCCGATTTAAATCTAAGTATCTCGTTAAGGCTACGAGATTTAATGATAAAAAACCAGACTTTAAGTCTGGTTTTTTTATTGCTAAAATTTTACTCGATGATACTTTGAGATAATTTTTTTAATTCAATTTTTTAGAAAAATAATGAACTCATTAAGATATAGAACCGCAAATTTAAATGATATCGACAACCTAATAGGTTTGATTAATCAGGCTTATCGAAGCAAGGTAGGTTCTAGCTGGACCAGTGAACAGGATATTGTTGCTGGAGATCGAATCAATGATCAGCAGTTATTGGATAGTTTGGAGCAGCAGAATTTTTCTCTATTTATTGCTGAAATAGTTGAAGCTTTAGATTCTGCTTTAGTGGCCTGTATAGGTTTAACCTTTCAACATCGTAGTGTTGAAATAGGCACTTTTTGTGTAGCTTCAGCTTGGCAAAATCAGGGTATTGGCAAACATGTTTTAAAATATGCTGAGAAAATGGCAATAGAACACTGGTCTATATTAAGTCATTATGAAATGTGGGTGCTGGATAGCAGAACAGAGCTGATTCAATATTATGAACGGTGTGGCTATTCAAAAACAGTATGTATCGAGTCTTATCCAGTTGATGCAAATGTAGGGCAACCGTTGATCGATCTGCAATTACAACATATGTCAAAGTTGGTGCTAAAAGCAATATAGGCTAAATGTTCAAAACAGTGCATATCATCCTTAAATAGCCTAAGCTAAAAAATTGATTTAAATTGGTTTTGATTTTAAGTAATTAAAAAATATATTTATTTTATTGTAATAACAGTGGTTAACAAATAAGTAAATTTAATACTCGCGAATGGTACAAAAGTTGCTCATATTAATATAAGCAATTATTGCAGGAGAGATGTTCTTCTGTGAACACGCCGAAGGAGCAACGACCCCGGAAACTCTCAGGCAAAAGGACTGTAATAATTTCAAAAATCTGGAGAGAAGCATATAAGAAAATATGCTCACCGAAGGGGATGGTCAGCGTTAAAATTTTAACGTCATGATCGAAGCTCTCAGGTAACCATGACAGATGGGGCTCAGAAGAAATGTATACACATTTCCAGGGAGTGTCGTATGTGTCATATCGTTGTGATCGGGGCAGGCATTACCGGTGTTACTTCTGCCTATGAGCTGGCGAAATTGGGTTATAAAGTTACCGTTATAGATAAACATTTATATCCCGCCATGGAAACCTCATTTGCCAATGGTGGACAGCTCTCTGCCTGTAATGCAGAAGTCTGGAATCAAAAAGCCACGGTACTGAAAGGTATCAAGTGGATGTCCAATAAGAATGCACCACTGTTACTTAACCCTTCATTTGACGTGCATAAATATGGCTGGTTAATAGAGTTTCTTGGCAATATTAAAAATTACGAAGCCAACACTCGCGATACTGTGAAAATGGCGCTATTAGCCCGTGAGCGTTTATTTGCTGTGGCTGAACAGGAAAATATTCAGTTTGATTTGGAAAAGCGTGGAATTCTACATTTTTACCATAGCAAACTGGATTATGAAGTGGCGACTCGGGTAAATACTTTGCTTATTAATGGTGGTCTAGAGCGAATTGCAATTACACCGAGCGAAATTAAAAGCATAGAGCCAAGTTTGAAGGGTGAATATTATGGCGGTTTTTATTGTCCAGGAGATGCCACAGGCGATATTCATAAATTTACCAAAGGGCTTGCCGAAGCATCGGAAAAATATGGGGTGAAATATATATTTGGTATGGAAGTGACCGATGTAAAACATCATCCCAATGGGATCACTGTGCTTTACCATGCCAGTAATGAAAATATGCATTTAGATGCAGCGACAGTTGAATCCTTGGAAGCGGATGCTGTAGTGGTTTGTGGCGGTGTCGGAAGTTATCACTTGGCAAATTTACTGGGTGATCGGGTCAATATATATCCAGTCAAGGGTTATTCAATTACGCTAAACTTGAATGATGAGGGCAGCATCAAGAATGCACCATGGGTCAGCCTGCTTGATGAAAGTTCTAAAATTGTGACTTCACGTTTAGGTGCAGATCGTTTACGCGTTGCAGGAACGGCAGAATTTAATGGTTATAACCGGGATATACGTGCAGATAGAATTCAGCCCTTAATTGATTGGGTGAATAAAAATTTTAATATCAGTACTGAAAATGCTGTACCTTGGGCAGGTTTACGGCCGATGATGCCCAATATGATGCCTATTGTACGCCGTGGAAAGCGTGAACGGGTTTTTTATAATACTGGACATGGCCATTTAGGTTGGACTTTGTCCGCGGCGACAGCGGTGCTGATTAGTCAGCAAGTGGCTTCGCAACATCCGGTTTAATTACATAGAAACTAAAAAATGCAACGTGATATGTTGCATTTTTTTTGCCAGTTTAATATATGATTATCAAAAGATTTTCGTGAGATTTAAGATAATGAACAAGGTTTGTCCAGTAATTCTTCGGAAAAAAAATCAAATATTGGAAGTTTTACTTTTCAAACATCCGACAGCGGGTATTCAGCTTGTAAAAGGTACAATTGAGAAATCAGAACGAATTTTTCAGGCAGCTATACGTGAATTGTATGAAGAATCGGGGATCGTTGTGGAAGAACAACATTGTTATGATTGGGGATCACATCAAATAAGCAATCAAACGTGATATTTTATTTTTTGTGATACCTCAAGTCAAAATTTAAAGGATCAATGGAGTTATGAAACATTAGACGATTATGGGCATCGTTTTGAGTTTTTCTGGCAAAATATTAATGCATATAACATTCCAGATTTACCTTCCAAATATGTACAAGCTCTGGATTTAATCAGGCAAAAAATGAATCTGTATGTTAAGTAATAAAAAAGCGCTAATATTTAATTTCCAAAATCACTCATTATATTAGAATAATTAATCATAAATCCGATAGACACCTACAAAACGTTCACAGCCTTTTTGCTCAGTTTTAATCGATAAAATGGCCTTATTAAAATCAAACTGGTATTTGCAATCATGTTCGTTATCCAAGATTTCACTTTTCTTATCGGGTGTTGTATAGGCTAAGAAAGGAATGGTTTGTGTTTCTAATTTATTGTTCGGGTTGCGGTAGGCGATGCCTTCAATTTTAATTCTGTCTTTAGTGAGTTGATGGACTTGTAAATGTACGGGTTGACTGGCAATTTTCCCATTTTCAAATTTTAAATAATGATTAGTTAAACTCTGATTTAACGAGGTATAAAAATTCAGATCATCAGTACGCAATTCAAATTGTTGCTTATAACAATTTAAACTTTTACATTGCTCTAAACGCTTAAACCATAAAGTGTGGGTATCTTCTAATAACTGAACCGGTGCATCACTAACCAAAAAAGCAGTCATATAGTGATTGGTCAATTTTTCCCGCAATTCGGTAAAACTTTCGGCACAAATCTGTTTCATTGACGACGTATTCGGACTAGAACAGTCAATTTTTTGAGCATGAGCCAAAGTTGAGCACAAACAGCCAATACTGAATAATGTGCATAATGTTTTAATGAGATTAATTTCGGTATTCACCAGCATGATCGCTTATAATTTCACTATGTTGCGCTGATGTAACTATAGCGAAATAGAAAGCGTGAATACAACATTTCAATCATTTATTTCTTAAGGATGCTTAAAGTGGTCGCACAAATTCGAATTGGACAGGGAATGGATGTACACGCCTTTGAAGAAGGTGACTTTGTCACTTTAGCAGGGGTTAAAATTCCACATAACCAAGGTTTAAAAGCCCATTCAGATGGTGATGTGGTATTACATGCTTTATGTGATGCGTTATTGGGTGCGTTGGCTTTGGGAGATATCGGACAGCATTTTCCAGATACCGATGCAAAATTTAAGGGAGCGGACAGCCGGGTATTGCTTAAACATGTTTATCAACTGATTGTAGACCGGGGTTATGTACTGAATAATGCTGACATTACCGTGGCATGTGAACGCCCAAAACTGGCAAAACATAATTTAGAAATGCGTCAAAGTATTGCAGATGTCTTAGATGTACATGTTACCCAAATTAGTGTGAAGGCAACCACCACAGAAAAGTTAGGATTTACCGGACGTCAGGAAGGAATTTTATCAACTGCAACCGTGTTAATTTCGCATCAGCCAAAATGATCTGGATGCATTAACGACTGCTGTAATTCTTGGGTACCCTTACGACCTTGCAGTTGTAGGGCTACTGCATGAATGAGACCTGTCCAGGTTTCATTCGGCTCCCAAATGCTGTGCATCAGTTCCTGCGCCGTAGGCATGTCCATATCCATATAATACTGACGATATAAATACATCAAACAACTGACATGATAATTCTTGCTACAGTGAACCCAGACCATTTGATCTTGGACTAAATGATTGAGCAGATCTAATATCAGTAAACATTGATCATCAGAAGGTGTGTCTGGTGAAATGGGAAACTGAATATAATTTAAGCCTAAATCCAGACAAATCTTATCTTCATGGTGTAAATGCTGCTCTGCATCAGATAATGCCAGATTGACAATAGTCGTCACGCCGTATTCTTTAATCAGTTTCAACTGTTCAGCAGAAGGCTGAGCTGACGTGAATAAATGTTCGTGAATAAACTGGAAATTTTCGATGTGGCTCAATGCATTTTCAATTTCATTCATGAGAGAAAATTTTCCTAAGGTTAAAGTAGAAACGCCATCTTTCTAGATGGCGTTTTAAATCTCTTAGCGATTTGATAAAACGTCTTTGAGTGCTTCATGCATATCGAGCAGGGCTTTTTCAGTGGTTTCCCAATCGATACAGCCATCAGTCACTGATTTGCCATATTCAAGATGATCCAGATTGTCAGGAATATCTTGACGGCCGCCTTTAAGATGACTTTCAACCATCAGGCCAACAATTGATTTGTTACCATCCAGAATCTGTTCTGTAATGTTTTTCAATACCAGCGGTTGCAAGTATGGGTCTTTGTTTGAATTGGCATGACTGGTATCAATCATGATTTTGTTGCTGACTTTGGCTTTGGCTAAAGCATTCTCAGCTTCTGCAACAGAACCTGCATCATAGTTCGGTTTGCCATTACCACCACGAAGCACCACGTGTGCGTATTGGTTACCGCTAGTACGAATAACGGAAACCTGACCTTGATCATTCAGACCCAGGAAGCTGTGACCGTGTTTCACTGATTGCATGGCATTGGTTGCAACGGTTAAACCGCCATCTGTACCGTTTTTAAAACCTACAGGTGAAGATAAACCTGAAGACATTTCACGATGCGTCTGGCTTTCGGTGGTACGTGCGCCAATTGCTGACCATGAAATTAAATCTTGATAGTACTGCGGAGAGTTCGGATCAAGTGCTTCAGTAGCGCAAGGTAATCCTTTTTCATTCAGTTCAACCAAAAGCTGGCGACCAATACGAAGACCTTTTTCAATATTGAAAGAGTCATTCATGTCGGGGTCATTGATTAAACCTTTCCAGCCTACCGTGGTACGCGGTTTTTCAAAATAAACACGCATCACAATATAAAGGGTGTCTTTAATTTTTTCGCTTAAAACTTTCAAACGATCTGCATATTCATGTGCAGCAACTGTGTCGTGAATTGAGCAAGGACCAATGACTACAAATAGACGCTTGTCTTTCCCATCAAGGATATTGCGAATGGTTTCACGACCTTTTAGTACGGTTTGATAGGCATGCTCAGTCAAAGGTAACTCTTTTTTTAATTCAGCAGGAGTTACTAAAGGCTGAATGCTTTGTACATTCACGTCGTCGATGTCTGACTGGGTAATAGGATTTGACTGTAGTGTATTCATTGCCGTCACTGGTTCGATCATACAAAAGTTTATTCTCAATCTGAATATAACACGAATGTATGTTCACAATGTTATAAAAAAGATCAATATATAGGTCAAAAAAAAGTGATGAATCGTATAGTTAAATTAAACTTTCATCGATTTTTCAATAATGATCATTTGCGCTGTAGCTGGTTTTTCTACAGGTTTTGCTTTCACCGGATGAAGTATGAAATTCATGCCTAATGCGAATAAGGTAATCCCCAGAATCTTACGGATAATTTTTTCTGGCAGACGAGAGCTGATTAAAGTTCCAACCACAATGGCAGGAATTGAACCGACTAACAACCATCCAAGTAAATGTAAATCTACATTACCCGAGCTCATGTGTCCAAGTCCTGCGACTAAAGTCAAAAGCACGGCATGGACGACATCGGAACCGATAATACGAATCATCGGTAAATTCGGGAACATCAACACCAGTGCCATGATGCCAAATGCACCTGCACCGACTGAAGAAAGGGTCACAAATATACCCAGTACAATGCCCATGATCACAATATACGCACGTTTGTCTTTCGCCCGAAAATTGACCTTTTCTAAATCTTGAGTCATATCCAGAGCTTCATTTTTGCGGAACTTGTTAAAGAAGCGTTCAATGTGACCACGGAACATGATTGACACACCGGTTAAGGTCAACATAAAGCCCAATACCATGGTCAAAACAGCTTTATAACTGCTTGAGTGGCTAAGATAATTGTCTAAAACCCAATGGGTTGCAAGCGAGGCGGGAATACTTCCCACTGCAAGCCAGATCACAATTGGCCAGACAATATTCATTTTTTTTGCATGAACTAAAGATCCGCAGAATTTAGAAATTGCGGCATAGAGCAAATCGGTACCAATCGCGATATGAGGCTCGATTCTAAACAGGCTAATCAGGATAGGGGTCATTAATGAACCACCGCCAACACCCGTAATCCCAACACAGAAACCGACCAAAACACCTGCTAAAATAAATTCGAGTGGACCAAACATGGTTATATGCCAAATATCAAAAAACGTGCTTATGTTATGACTTTTTCATATAAGTCGTTGTCTTGATTATTGATTTGCTTATGCAAAAAAATGAAATAGAAAAACAGCTATTCTTAGAAAACAGAATTTAATTTGAATTTTTTCATATTTAAATTCAGGTATTATTACTTCTGAAAAGATTTAAGTTCATTCATAGATAAAATAAAGATAAAAATCAGCGGGGTGGAAAATATCCAGAAACTGACAAACCCGATTGAAGCACCTTCTTTTTGTATAAAAATGAATAGCGCTAGTATCAATGAAAGCAGGCAAACAACGCGTGTAGTTTGTGGATATACGAGCAAAATAGACCACTTAGACAGTCTGGTTTTTTTAATTTGTTTCTCACTGATCCGATATAAACCCCAAACGCCTAACAGAATGAACAGAAAACTAACGAGAATATTCATCAGCAGCCTTCCTCTTTATGTTCAGGTTCCACTATTTTAAGTTTGGTTCTTATCCTGCTTTGCGCTTTGTGCTGAATAGGAGTGATATTTCTATAAAGAAATATGGCTAATAAAGCAAAAATAATCATAAATAGATCTATCTTAAAGAAGGGCCAAAATTCTACTAATCCTTGAATTAGATTTTGCTGAAGTAGAATAAAAAAATTAAAAATAGGTAAAAGGAAAGCCAAAGCTATAAAAATTCCCAAGTTTATTTTCCAGAGATATTGTTTTTTAATGCATAAACTCATTCCAAAAATGCTCAGCCAAATGATAAAAAAACTCATCACTTCATAATTTTGTGAACTTTGAATTAGTAAGCCGATCCGGTTTGCATAAAAGTAACCCAGTACCGCAATCGGCAAGCCTATAATTGCACTGATATTCAGCCGTTGCACCAGATAATGTCCAACATGGGATTTTTCAGTTTTAGTTTGCAATTGCCGTTTTAAACTCCAGAGCAGTAAACCCGATGCCACCATCACACAGCCGAGTAAACCCGAAAAAAACAGCACTAGACGCAGCAGGGGTTGGGCAAAGGTTGCCATATGTAGTCCATATACGCCGGCATTAAGTGTTGCAATCGCACTATCATTTTTAGTGCTGGATAATTTTTCTCCCGTGACTGCATTCAGGGTGATTTGTGCCTGATTACGGGTAATCGAGTGATCTTTAGCTTCGGTAAAAGTAATTTGCGCCTGTTCGGTATTTGGATTTTTTACATTGATGGTGCTGTACTCAGTTTTTCCCCATTCACGTTGTAGCGGTTGCATCAAATTGTGAATAGATTGCATTTGAGCAGGTGAGTTGTTTTCAATTTTAGGAGTAATTTTAGCGTTAATTTCTTCGAAATACTGAAAATTATTTTCAGGATAAAGTTTCTGCATTCCCCAAGGTAAATATAAATAAAAGAAAATGGCCAAGCCGGTAAAAGTAATGGTTAGAAAGAAGGGTAAGGCAATAACAGAGCTGACATTGTGAAAATCCAAATAAGAGCGTTGTCCTTTAAATGCACGTAAAGTAAAGAAATCAGTCAGAATTTTTTTATGGGTGATAACCCCGGAAATAAGAGCAATCAGCATGATAAATGCTGCCAGTGAAACGATTAACCGGCCAACTAAAATAGGCACGCCAAACAGTTGAAAGTGGAGTTGATAGAAAAAATCTCCGCCTTGTGTTTTTGCCAGATTCAGCTCTTGTCCTGTATTTGGATTTAAAGTCTTATTTTCATAAGCGCCGTCGGACCTTTGCCAATAGATTTGGTTTACCGGTTTTTGCTCGTTCGCGACATTCATAAACCATGTCTTGGCATCAGGCGCATGTTGTTCTAAATACTGATATGCCGTTTGTATTGCGGTATCTTGATTAACCTGGATGTGGGCAAGTGAGGGCTGCATCCATAAACTAATGTCATGACGATAATAAGACAGCGACCCCATCAGAAAGATGGCAAACAATAACCAGCCAAAAATCAGACCTGTCCATGAATGTAACCAAGCCATAGATTGACGTATCGATTTTTGCATGACTTAACCTGCGATCCAGTAAATAGCAGCAAGACCAGTAGTCAAACTAATGCTGATCAAACTTAACTTAGGTAAAGAGTGAATGCAGAAACTGCTAATGACAAAACTGACAAAGAATAAAATACTGATGAATGCTGCCAGATAGATCGCTTCTGCTTTTGGAAATAGAAGATAAAACAGTACCGTTAAGTTGCTGGCTAACAACGCGGTGCAGGCATAACCGAGCAGAAAGGGGAGGATAAAGCGGTAGAGTACAGTAAAGTGATATTGAACGGTACTGGAAATCATGAGCATTCACTCGCATGAAACAGATAAAAAAGAACCTAAGTCAGTTTTAACTTAGGTTCAGGGTTACAGATTAATATTTATAACGTACTGCTACGCTATAGTTTGCAGGTGCACCATAGAAACCTTGTGCATCCGGGAAATTAAATAAATATTTTTCATTGGTAATATTATTGGCATTGGCTTGTAACGACAACTGATCATTAATCTCATAGCTTGCCATTAAATTAAGCAGGGCGTAGGAGTCTTGACGAATGATTCCGGCATTTTGAGTAATTACACCAGCGGTGTCGGTGGCTTCAGGTACATCCAGATAAGTCTTGTCCTGCCATTGCACGCCCGCGCCAATTTTGAGTTGCGGTAACTGCGGGACGGTATAAGTCGTGAGTAAGTTAAACATCTGGTCTGGATTGTAGGTTCGGGCTTGACCTCCATTGATCAGGTCTTTCAGACTGAACAGGGTATAACCGAATGAAACATTCAGATTATCGCTAAGCTGTCCAGCCAAGCCAAACTCATAACCTTGCGAGCGTAAGTCACTGACCTGTACTTTACGATTGATCGGTAAACCATCTGAATTTCGCAGCGGATAATTACTTTCTTCAGTTCTGAAAATGGCCATCGAGCCAGTCAACCGATCATCTAGCCATGAGCTTTTTACTCCAATTTCATAGCTTTTACCTTCAATCGGCTTATTTAAGCTACCATCTAAAGCTCGGGTGGTCTGAGGGCGGAAAATCGAGCTATAGCTCATATAGCCCGTATATTCAGGTGTGAAATTATAAGTCAGGCCCGCATAAGGTAGTACTTTGTCTTCATCATAATAGGCATCTGCACCATAGCTATTACCTTTGCTTTTTGCCTGTACGTAGTTGCTACCCAAAATCATTTTTAGGTCATCATTAAAATGAATTCTTGTTGCTGCGTAATAGCTTTGCAGATTTTGCCGCATATGGGCTTCACCACTGGTCTGGGTCATATCCCAAGTGGGTTCAGCAGGCGTCCAACTGGCTAAATCGGTAGTCAAAGGATTGCTATAACTGCCGCCATAGCCCACGCCATTTATCTGGTTTTCTGCCCAGCTGTAGCCGATGACCGCTTCATGACGCTGTCCAAATAAGGGGAATGTCCCTTGAGCACTGATACTGGCTTGACGCTCTTTATTATCATCTATATATCTGCCTGGCCATAAAAAAATGCCCGAGGTATTGTCACTACCCGGGTTGCCGGAAAGATATAACAGCTTTGCATCACGGTCGATGTGAGTTTCATCATAATTCAGCTTGAGTTCCCAGTCACCGCCAAGCTGTTGCTTGAGTTCTGCAAAATAATTTTGAATATTACTATCCCAATAGGTCCAGTCAGGGCTGTAATTATATGCACGTGAATAGCCAAGCTGTGCACCACTGCTATTCATCAGAGGATTTGCACCCCAGTTATTGCCATCCGATTTGCTATTGGTGTGGCTATAACCTGCAGTCAATAAAGTCGAATCAGTCAGATCTGCTTCTACAATTGCCCCGACGCCGTTTTTTTCCTGAGCGTAATGGTCGAGGTAAGAATCCCCCGTCTGCTGATAACCAAAGACTCGTCCGCGAATACGCCCATCTTCCGTCAAGGCAGAAGAAACATCGGCTTCATAACGCTGGGTATCCCAAGATCCATAACTGGCAGAAACGGAACCTTGTACATTGCGGGTAGGGCGTTTGCGCACCATATTGATCGTTGCACTGGGATCTCCAATCGCATTGCTTAAGGCATCTGCACCTTTGATGACTTCAACGCGGTCATACAAGAAAGTATCCGGGTTGCTGTTGTTATAGTTATAGCCTTCCAAGGGAAAACCTATACTATCGACCTGAATATTGGAAATTTCAAAGCCGCGAGAGAGATAGGACGTACGATCAGTTTCCTGACTACTCACGCTGACACCGGGGGTATTACGTAAGACATCACGGGTATTGCTAATGGCAAAATCATCTAGCTGTTGTCGTGTCACGACATTAATGGTTTGCGGTGTTTCTTGGGTTTTAAGATTGAGCTTGGTGGTATTGCTGCTTTTTTTAACGATATAGGCTTTAGTTTTTTCTGAACTCTCTTCGGTATTAGCGGATTGAGCTTGTAATTGAATGGTCGATAAAGTTTGTACCTCCTCAGCAAAACTAGATTGCACGCCAAATAGGGCCAAGCTGAGAAGTGAAAGTTTGAAATTATGGGAAAGAAGGGGAGTTATTGTGTGCATTTATATATGATAATGAAAGTGATTATCATTTATATTAGTGTTAATTGAGATTAACCTCAATATTGAGGTAATTGGTATTTTAGATTGATCATCAGTAGAAAAATGATAATTTAGATGGTATTAAATCGCTATAGCGCTATTAATTTATGCATCTGTTGCTACAGATAAGATTTAAAATAGATGGATATGTTAAAATATCGATAATTTTACAGAGGGTAAAAGTCTTGCAAAATCGGAAGCTTAAAATCGGTATGGTGGTCGGGGAAGTATCTGGGGATACGCTTGGTGCTAAACTCATCCGTAGTTTTCGTGAGCAAGGAATTGATGCCGAATTTGAAGGCATTGGTGGACCTCAAATGATAGCAGAAGGCTTCAAGAGTTATTATCCGATGGATATTTTATCGGTAATGGGGATTGTTGAAGTTCTAAAAGATCTTAAAAAACTGTTTGCGGTACGTGATGGGCTGGTCGAGACTTGGACGAAAGAGCCGGTCGATGTCTTTGTGGGAATTGATGCACCAGACTTTAATTTACGTTTATCCAAAAGCTTGAAACAGAACAATCTGCCGATTAAAACCGTACAGTATGTCAGTCCTTCGGTTTGGGCATGGCGTCAGGGACGGGTACATGGCATTAAAGCCAGTATTGATTTGGTGCTGTGTTTATTTCCGTTCGAAAAAACCTTTTATAAGCAATTTGATGTACCAGCCGCGTTCGTGGGGCATCCACTCGCCAGTCAATTGCCTTTGCAAAATCCTCTGATTGAAGCCAAGCAAGAGCTGGACTTGAATGTTGAACATAAACATATCGCACTTTTACCGGGCAGCCGTCGCGGTGAAATTGAAAGATTGGGGCCGTTGGTACTGGATGCAGCCAAAATCGTGAGTCAAAAGCATCCTGAATATATTTTTTTGATTCCTGCGATTAATGATGCACGCAAGCAGCAGATTGAAGCATTATTAAAACAGTACCCTGCTGATTTTGTGGCTAAAGTTTGCCTGATGGAAAATACGGATACAGAATCGAAAATTGGTCGTCAGGTCATGAATGCTTCCAATATTGTGGCATTGGCATCTGGAACTGCCACTTTAGAGGCGATGCTGTTACACCGTCCGATGGTGACTTTTTATAAGTTGAATTGGCTGACGTATGTAGTGATCAAATTCCTGATCAAAATTCCTTATTATTCTTTACCCAATATTATTGCCGGTAAAAAAATCATTCGAGAATTGATTCAGAGTGATGCAACGCCAGAAAATTTGGCTATTGAAATTGAAAAACTGATGAATGTTGAAACCGCACAAATTCAGGCCATGCAGCACATCACCATGCATAAGAAATTACTTTCCGGAAATAGCGAAGATCCTGTTCAAGCGATTTTAAATACCTTAAATGCTGTGAACATATCCAACCCAGAATGATTTACTGGAATTTCTGGCGATACTGACTGGGTGTGAGATCAAACAGCCGCTTAAAGGTTTGGCTAAATGCAGTTTCAGATGAATAACCGACACGATGGGCAATTTGCTGAATCGACAATTGTCCTTCACGTAAATGCTGCGATGCCAAACGTAAGCGATATTGCTGTAAATAGGCCAAAGGTGTTTCGCCCACAATACTGCTAAATAAGGTGGCAAATTTAGAACGGGACATGCAACATTGTTCAGCCAGACTTTCTACCGTCCAGGCCTGATCTGGCTTACCATGAATAGCGGCCAAAGCACTGGCGAGTTCGGTATGCGCCAATGCTCTGAGCCAGTTATTGGAGTCACTTAACTGAGCAATATAATCGCGTACACATTCAATAAATAGAATACTGACCAGATGATCGAGAATTTTGTCGCGACCCGGTCGAATTTGATAGGCTTCTACAGCCAAAAAATGTAAGCCAATCTGTAGCCATTCCGGTGCAGTACTGCCGGTAATATGGTGAATATGAATATAGTCGGGCAGGGCATTCAGTAAAGGCCGCGCCATAATGGTATCGATATGGCAGCGGATCGCTAAAATAAGAGCAGGCTCACCGCTAATACTTCCAAACTCGATGGTTTCCTGTCTTTTTTGATCAAAAAGTTCAGTAATATTTAAGGCTTCAACCAAATTGCTTTTATTATTGTTATGGCAAGAGTGGTTTTGCCCTGATGGGATTAGCACCAAATCCCCCGCTTCAACATGTAGTTGAGTATGAAGATTCAGTTGAATCGTCATCTTGCCCACCAGGACCACATAGCCAATCATGGCATCTTGTTCCTGATACGAATAGGCCCAGTCACCTTGCGGTTTTAAATAAATATATTCAGATTTATTAAGATGAATATCATCAAAAATTTTACTTAAAGCATCCATGTCTTATCGTTCTGTCATCATCTAGTAAAATTATAAAAAGCTTTGATTCACTCAAGCATGTGTTTTTAGGTCAAATATTGGCTATTAATGCCAAGGACGTTTGCATAGCTTTTTTGGACGTTTAAAACTGTTCTTGATGGCCCATTTCTAGAAATATAACGGTAGAACAAAAAATAGGGAAGATCGTCAGTATGAATGCACCAGTAAATTTAACTCAAACAACAATTCAAATCCTTCCAGCTGCATCAGGTTTAGCACTGGATAAAAAACGCTATTGGTGGTTATTAAGTCCAGGTTTACCTGTCATTGGTATGGGTATTTTGGCCGGCTATCAGTTTGGTCCTAAATTGACGAAAAAAATATTTGCTTTGGGGGGGCCTTTATTACTGCATGTGATTATTCCCAGTATCGATTCAATTGTAGGTAAAGACAGTAATAACCCAAACGATGACCAAATTACCTCATTAGTTAATGATCCTTATTACGACCGTATTGTGAAATTGTTTATTCCTTTGCAAATAGCAGCCAATCTATTTGCAGGCTATGTGGTGAGTCGTAAAGATACCTCTTTTATCGATCAGCTCCTGTTGGGGATTTCGATGGGAGCAATTAATGGTATCGGGGTAAATACTGCCCATGAATTGTCACATCGACCGAATAAAAAAGATCACTATTTTTCTCATGCCACATTAATGCCGTTGTTTTACAACCATTTTCGGGTTGAGCATCCGTATGGGCATCATAAACGTGCTGCAACACCTGAAGATCCGGCATCTTCTAAAATGGGGGAAACCTTCTATGAGTTTTGGCCAAGAACGGTATTTGGGGGGCTTAAATCAGCGGTTGAAATTGAAAAGAACCGTTTAAAACGCAAAGGTCTATCATTTTTTAGCAAAGAAAATGAACTGCTTCAAGGCTGGGCGATGAGTGCAGGTTTTCATGCCACCATGTTGAAACTGTTTGGTAAAGATGTGATTCCGTATTTGGTAACACAGGCTTTTTATGGGGTAAGCTTATTTGAAATTATTAACTATATTGAACATTACGGTTTAATGCGTGATAAAAAACAAGACGGAACTTATACGCGTACCATGCCAGAACATAGCTGGAATAATAATAACATTACCACCAATTTGTTTTTGTACCAGTTACAGCGTCATTCAGATCATCATGCATATCCTACACGTCCATTCCAAGCATTACGTAACTTTGATGAAGCACCTGAATTGCCAAGTGGTTATGCAACCATGTTATTGCCAGCTTTAATTCCATCGCTATGGTTTAAAATGATGGATAAACGTGTATTTGATCATTACGAAGGCGATTTAAATAAAGCCAATATTCATCCGAAACGCCGTGCGAAAATTTTCAAGAAATTTGGCGTGCTTGATCGTTTATTGAATAAAGAACAATAAAGTAGAGCGCTTAACAAGCAATTTATTTGAAGGAAACCTTAGTTGATAAATTGTTAAAAAAGCCTAGCTGATTAAAACTAGGCTTTTTTAAGTATATTTATACAATTATATTATAATTTTATGTTATTTCATCTTTTTAACGAGTTGTTCAGCCATTTGTAAATGCTTGGCAACTGCAGTACGAGTTTGCATCAGCATATTTTTTAATTCTGAATTTTTGGCATTTGGTATCAATTGCTTATCAATAGTCATTAAAACTTTACGATGTACTTCAACTTGAGTCATCATATAGTCTTTGTCAGCTGCTGATGAATGAGTTAGTTTATTCACCATCTTATCACTATCATTTTGCAATGATGTACTGAGGTTGCTCACTTGTGGAGTTAACTTTAGACGACTTGCCAACGCTTGGCCTTTTTTCTCATTCGCTGAATGCTCATTAATCATCAATTGAGCATATTTACGGGCTTCATCCATTTTAAGTTTTGGCAAAGCAGTTTTTGCCTGCTTAATCTCACCGTTATTAGCCGTACTTAACACTTTAATCACTTGACTATCAGTTAAATTTTCATGATTGTCATGCAACATTTTGGGTGGATTTTTGCTGTCATGTGTGGGTTGCTGATCCATTGTCGCCATAGTTTGAAAGGCAGTAAAACTCAATACACTACTAACTGCAATACAGTTGATCATCTTCTTCATTGGAATAGTTTTCATCGTGGCATCCTTTAAATTTTCTATTATTTGATTTGCCTTTATAAGATAGGTTGAGGACACGGAAAACAGTGTATCTTTTGCGTAGATTTCTTGGATAGATATATAAATCGGTTATTAATTTAAGTAAAGATGAGGAGCTATTGTTTTATTTAAGGTCAGCACAAAAAAGGAAAAAGCAAGGCCGCATAGTGCATTACCTGCATATAATAGGAATTAAGAAGACAGTATCATTCAATTCTATGGTGCTTACACGATAAATATTAACTACTTAAAAATTTAAGTCTAAGCAAGAACTAGGCGAAAATCAGATTTTGAGCCAACTTAGTTATTTCAGGAATATTTTGTCACTAGAGTTGATTTTTATTTGATCAAATTAAAGCTTGCTTCGATGTTCCATGTCTTCTCAAGGCAAAAAATATCCCTAATTTTTGCGAATAATTCTGAGTATAACTTTTAATCAATTATGAAGGTTTTAGCTCACAATGATTCAGAAGAGCTTTCTCTCATCTCGAGTCCAGATAAGAGCAGCTAGAATATTCTTGACCTTAAAGCACAGATACAGGAATGCTATAGCAGATCATTCTTTTTGAAATGATTAATATTCAATATGCTCTAAATTAGTGCGATAATATGAGGTAATTTAGACTGGGCATTGAGGATCAATATGAATTTTTTAAAAAAGAAAAATAAAGCGAGTTTTGTATTTTTCATCATCACACTTTATTCATTCATTGGCTTCGGTCTAGGTTACGTTATTTGGGAATATTTTCTATAAGTGAATAGGGTAAAGAGAAAGGGAACTCTGCATTGAGATAGAGTTTCTGGCAATAAAATATAGAAGCTTCAATGTTGAGTGAAAATTGAAGCTTAAGTTCTACTTTGCGGTTTTTTTATTTCATTTCAAAATACAAGATTTTATTAAATAGCATTATTTAACCTATAGACAGTTATATAAAAGACCTCTTGCGAAAGTATGCTTTTACCTAATTTTTGAATTAGCTAAAACCTTATAAAATATAGCTTGTGGCTGTTTAAATTTTGACTAACGCAAGAGGTCTAAAGTATTTTATTTTATAACTTGCTTTGATTCACAGATAAAGTAAAACGAAGATAAATTAAGCTAAAAATAGCCTAAGCATACTAAACATTGACTTTGAAAAAGCATATAATTTAGCACTCCAGTTCTTTATATAATCGAAAAATGACACCTGCTTGCAAAGTTTTAAAATCAAATAAAATCGAATTTTCTATCCATGAATATGAACACAATGTAAATGCAAAAAGTTTTGGATTAGAAGCGGCTGAAAAGTTAAATTTAGAAGTCAAAGAAGTCTTTAAAACCTTATTGGTTACCGATGATAAAAATTACTATGTCGCGGTTTTACCGGTTGCACATCAATTAAGCTTAAAGAAAATAGCTGCAGCGGTAGGGGCTAAAAAATTACATATGGCAGATCCGAAAGATGCCGAACGCTTAACTGGCTATTTGGTGGGTGGGATTAGTCCAGTCGGACAGAAAAAGCGCTTAAAAACTGTTGTTGATGTTTCTGCAGAATCATTGACCAAAATATATGTCAGTGGTGGTAAACGAGGCTTAGATATTGGGGTAAAACCACAAGATTTAGTCAAAGTCTTGGGCGCACAGTTTGCAGATGTTTTAGATCAAGATTAAAACTAAGCGTTGTATTCAGAACAAGTCCTAATAGTTTTGTATGTCATCTCCTTATTATTTTTCACAGGTTTTTTTGCTCAAAAAAGCTAAGCTATAAATAGGCTATAATTCATCTTTATAGGCAATGATCTTAAATATCCTTTATATATTTATTAATAGAATGGAGTTCAGAATTTCTGATTGCTAAAAATTATCAACCAGTTAAAAAAGGATGTGTTGAGTATAAAATGGAAAAAATTCATTAAACTGCTATTTTTACGTGTATGAAAATAAAATTTGGTTAAATTGAATAAGAATCAACACAATACAAACTTTAAGTTTTGTATTTGGCCCATGGGGTCAGTGCCGGTTTATATCACTAGCACAGGGATTATCCATTTTATCTGTTTCTGACTATTTATTTCATCTCTTAGCAAAAAAAACTATTTAACAGTTATCGGTGTTGGTTTGGTTTTAATTAGTAGGACATTGTTTTAGGTTGAATTTTAGAAATTTTTTATAAAATATTGAGGTTCATGCTTTAAATACATCAAAGTTGAATATAATTCATTAGTAATTGAATATTACTAAATCAACACTTCGAGAAAATTAATATCATTCATGCTTTAATAAGCTGATTAAATTTACAGTGATATATATGTGTTCCTAAAGCCTTCTACGCCTGTTGTTCCTACACTTGCAGGGGACTATCCTGAATGGCATCGCGGACGGGAGCATTTTTCGTTATGGTATATCGAAATTGAGCATCCAGAATTATTAGATTATTTAAATCAGCTGCGTTCAGTTTTTTCAGATTTTTTATACACGCCCAATACCCGCCAATTTCACATCACTTTATTTATTTGTGGTTTTTTAACGGAACAAAATCCAGTTTTAGATGATGATTTTTCGATTGAAAAAATGTATCAACATATTCAATACTTAACAGATAATTCTCAAAATAAATTTCAATTAAAAACAGGTCGTATTAACAGTTTTGAAAGTGCCTTATTTGTCGAAATTATTGATGAAAATGGAATCCTTTTAAAATTGCGTCATTTACTCGGTCAAAGTTGCGATGAAATTGCACCGCTCGACTATTGTCCACATTTGACTTTAGGTTTGTTTCATCAAGATTTTAATAGTGATTTAATTTTTAATCGTATCAACAGCATCGAACAAAAACGCTTTGAATTTTCAGTCGACCAACTGACTTTTGGCACATATAACGCGAAAATATTGCAAGGTCAGCTCTATCCATTTCATCAATTTCAATTGGGTGACGTATGATGCAACTCATTTTAGGTGGCGCACGTTCTGGTAAAAGTCGCCTTGCGGAACAAATCGCAAAAGATTCAGGTTTGGCTGTAACTTATATTGCAACCGCACAAGCGTTCGATGCCGAAATGCAGGAACGTATTGATCATCATCAAGCGCAACGTCCAAAGCACTGGACTGTGATTGAAGAACCTTTATATTTAGCCAATTGTTTAATCGAGCTTGATCAACCCAATCAAGTGATTCTGGTCGATTGCCTAACCTTGTGGATGAGCAATTTGTTGATGCATGAAAATGCTGAATTACAGATGCACCAATGCCAAAAACTGCTGGATATCTTACCAATATTAGAATCAGACGTTATTTTAGTCAGTAATGAAACCGGCTTAGGCGTGATCCCGATGGGTGAACTTAGCCGCAAGTTTGTCGATGAGTCCGGACGTTTGCATCAGCAGTTGGGGCAGATTGCCGATAAAGTGGTTTTTTGTGTGGCGGGTTTTCCCATGATTTTAAAAGGAGAGAAATAATGAACTGGTGGTTGGATACGTGTAAAACGCCAAATGCGGAAGCAAAAAAACTGGCTGAAGAACGTCAATTACAACTGACCAAACCCACAGGTTCATTATCAGAACTTGAAAATACCCCGGTGCAACTGGCAGGTTTGCAAGACAATCCACGTCCCAATATAGACCAGCCCTGGATCACGATTTTTGCCGGTGATCATGGCGTGATGGAAGAAAATATTTCTGCCTACCCACAAGCTGTAACTCGTCAAATGCTGCAAAACTTCACCACCGGTGGCGCTTGTATTAGTGTGATTGCTAAAGAATATAATGCCAAATTACAAGTTATTGACTGTGGTTCTGTGGGTGATGCCTATGAATATGCAGGCGTGGAACGGCATTGCATTATTCCGGGTACAGCGAATTTTGCGAAACAGGTTGCCATGACTGAAGCGCAATGTATTGAAGCGATGAATCTGGGACGTCAAAGTGTAGAAGATGCCGTTGCTTATGGCGCGTCTATTTATGTCGCAGGGGAAATGGGCATTGGCAATACCTGTTCTGCATCAGCAGTCGCCTGTTATTTACTGAATGAGCCTGCTGAACAGCTCACAGGTGTGGGTACAGGAATTCGTGAAGAACAACTAATTCATAAAAAAAATGTCATTAACCAAGCCATCGCTTTACACCAAAATTATGTAGGTAATGATGCCTTTAAAGCACTTTGCGCGGTGGGTGGTTTGGAAATTGCAGCGATGACAGGGGCCTATATTCGTTGTGCACAATTGGGTTTGGCTATGGTGGTCGATGGTTTTATTACTACAGTTTCAGCGCTTGTGGCGGTACGTTTAAATCCTGCAGTTCGTGAATGGATGCTATTTGGACATCAATCGGCTGAATATGGACATCGGCGGTTATTACAGGAACTAAATGCCAATCCTTTATTGAAACTCAACTTGCGTTTAGGCGAAGGCAGTGGTGCAGGAGCTGCTTTAGGTGTGATTAAACTGGCATGTAGTCTACACAACAACATGGCAACTTTTACAGAAGCTGCCGTCATTGGTGAAAAGGTTTAATCCTAAAAGTATTCAACAGGATATTGAACATGTTAAAGATTGATCTGCTTCGTCATGGTGAAACGACTTTCAGTCATACCTTGCGCGGTTCTACAGATGACGATTTAACCGAATTAGGCTGGTCGCAGATGCAGCAAACTATAGATCAGTTTTTGCATGTTTCTAAGCAAGATTCCATGCATCAAAATATGCAATGGGATGTGATCTTTAGTTCACCCTTAAAACGCTGTCGTTTATTTGCAGAAACGATAGCAGAACAAAAGCAACGACCTATCTTTTATGATGCAGGTTTGCAAGAAATGCATTTTGGCGATTGGGAAGGCATATCTACCCAGGTAATTTATGAAAATGAACCGGAATTACTGGCAAATTTTTGGCAACAACCGACTCAATTTACGCCACCGAATGCTGAAAATATGCAGGATTTTTATCAACGCATCTTCAATAGTCTTGAAAAAATGC
>Ga0366751_1048_pt1 | contig 21952 bp, 24 predicted proteins | sample BONcelHN113001D5_FD_207087 | JGI IMG/M metagenome (GOLD analysis project Ga0366751, IMG submission 207087) | Enriched cells from coal bed in the Powder River Basin, Montana, United States - BONCAT cells N11 rep1 HSBNCT.N11.300.1.D5 ...
ATGGAGATATCAAGGTTGTTGTTAAGGATACTATAGACATTGAAGGAACAATTACTACAGCTGCTAGTAAGGCTTTTGAACATAATCCTAAGGCACTAGTTAATGCACAAGTAGTCACGAATATTCTTGAAAATAATTGTCGAATTGTAGGCAAAGCTAATTTACATGAACTTGCTTTTGGTGTTACTGGAGTTAATGAGTTAACCGGAACACCTATTAATCCCCATTATCCTGAGCTTATTCCAGGTGGATCATCGAGCGGGTCTGCGACAGCTGTTGCCGAAAAACTCTGTGACTTCTCTATTGGAACTGATACCGGGGGGTCTATCCGTTTACCTGCAGCCTGTTGTGGAATTTACGGACTTAAACCAACATTTGGTAGGGTAAGCCGTCAAGGTATTCTTCCTGAATCATCTACGCTGGATTGTGTTGGGCCCTTTGCAAATGAGATGACCATGCTGATCCAGGCTATGACAATTATTGATCCTACCTTTAGCTCGGAGAAATTGCTCTTTAATCAGAATATTAAACCACGAATAGGGGTATTAAAAGTTCATGCTGATAAATTTATTTGGCAAAGTATCGAAAAGCTCATTAATCAAGTCGAAAATATTCAGTTTGAAGAAATTGAATTAAATCTATTTCAAGCTGCTCATGAGGCTGGAATGACATTAATAAGCTATGAAAATTGGCAGTCATTCTCGTATCTAATACATACTGAAAAATTAGGACCAGATGTTTATAAACGGTTAACATCGTCTGTAAATATTACGCTAGATCAATATAAAAAAGCCCAAGAGATTCAAAGTCAATTCAAACAAGAATTAGAACAAATTTTACAAGAATTTGATGCTGTGCTCTTACCCACTTTACCTATTATTCCTCCTAAAGTGAGTGAAATTACAGATTCATTAAAGTTGCTTAATCTAACAGCTTATGTACGTCCTTTTAATGTTTCAGGTCATCCTGCAATCTCAATTCCGTTACAAACCGAACAAGCAGAACCAGTTGGTTTGCAATTGGTTTCAGGGCTAAACCAAGACGAAAAGTTATGTGCAATTGCACAGCTGTTTGAAAAATATATTAAGGATTAATTTATGAGGCAAGAAATTGATATTGAAGAAATATTATTTAGATTAGAGCAGCTAGAATCTCAGCAGTCAATTCGTAATTGTATAAATCGCTACATGGAAATCTGTGACCATCTAGATGCAAATACAGATCTTGATGAGCTTATGGCGCTATTTGATGCTGACAGTATTTGGGAAGGCATTGGTGAGAAATACAGTAAAAGTTTTGGGCGTTATGTAACATGGCAATCCATTTATGACATGTTTAAAAGCTATACCCAAAAAGATTCGCATTTTCTCATGAATGCTCATTTTGTAAGTTCCGAGCAGATTAATGTTGAAGGTACAACCGCAAAGGGTAGTTGGCTGATGCTTCAAACTTCAACTTTTAAGAATCTTCAAAGCCATCTCAATGCAGCCAAATTGACCATTGATTTCCGTAAAGACTCCAGTGGTCAATGGAAGATCAAACACTTTCAAACAGAAAATATTTTTAGTCGTCCGGTGGATCACTGGAACAGCACTGCTGAATTGCCTGTACCAGAACCAAAAGTGCAGAAGTAAAAGCACAGGACGCAAAGTAAATAGGAAATAGATATGAATAGCCTGATTCCAACACAAAATATCGAAATTGATTACAACGAACTGGTTCAAAGTGACCGTGTACATACTTCACTGTATAAAGATCCAGCCATTTTTGAAGAAGAAATGGAAAAAATCTTTTACAACACTTGGGTTTGGGTTGCACATGCAAGTGAACTACCTGAAGCAGGAAGCTATAAAACGATTAATGTAGGTTTACAGCCTGTTGTCGTTGTACGTGACCGTAAGAAAAAAGTTCATGTACTTTTAAACCGTTGCCGTCACCGTGCCGCGACAGTATGTGAACATAAAAAAGGCAAAACCAATAGTTTCGTTTGTCCGTATCATGGTTGGAGCTATGCCTTAGATGGCACATTACGTGGTGTACCATCTCCGGAAAGTTATGGCGAATGTTTAGACAAATCTGAACTCCCTATGGTGAGTCTACGTGTCGAAGAATATAACGGCATGATCTTCGCTACATTTAAACAAGACATTGAGCCGCTTGTAGATTTCCTTGGTCCTGCTAAAAAGTGGATTGATCTGTTCATGAAACAGGGTGCAGGCTACCCAGTTAAAGTCTTAGGCGAACATCGCTTTACCTTCCCAGGTAACTGGAAGATTCAGTTAGAAAATACAACGGATGCTTACCATTTCCCATTGGTACACAAATCATTCCTGAGCTCTGTTGACGAAAAAACTGAAGAACTTTTCAACTTCGAAAACCAGCCAGGTTATGTCGAAGATCTTGGAAATGGTCACAGTGTGATGGTCATGATTCCTGAACTGATTGATCTTGAAGAAGAATTAATGGAACGCCCAATTCAAGAGCGTTTCGAAGAATTGGCACAAGCGCTTCGTGATGAAGGTCATGAAGAGCTAGAAGTACGACGTATCTGCCGTGCTGTAGGTGGTACAGGCTTTAACCTTAATATCTTCCCGAATATCGCATGTTCAATGGCATTCTTCCGTGTCATGCAGCCTTTAGCAGTCGATAAAACTGAAATTCACCACTCCGTTATTACGATGGACGGCGGGCCTCAAATTGCCAACCAATATCGCTTACGTCTACACGAACACTTCCAAGGGCCATTTGGATTTGGTACGCCAGATGATGCCGAAGCTTGGGAACGTGTACAAAAAGGCTCAAATGCAGGCAATGATCTTTGGATCATGTTACATCGCGGATTACCCGGTGAAGTTAAAACCGAAGATGGTCTGAAAAGTGATGTAAGTGCTGAAACAGGTATGCGCGCTGCTTATCAGCAGTGGAAAAAGATTATGACGGCTTAAGGGGAATGCAATGAAAATCGACGTAAATTTAGTAAATGAAGTAACCGCATTTATCTGGGCAGAAGCGGATATGCTTGACCATTCGGATTACCAAACTTGGTTAGCATTATGGGAAGAGCAAGGTCAGTACATTATTCCAATCGACCCAGCCTTAACCGATTATGAAAATCACCTGAACTATGCATATGACAATCATCATATGCGTCAGCTGCGTGTTGAACGTTTAGAAAATGGAGAAGCAATTTCAACTTCTCCCAAAGCGAATACAGTACGTAGTTTATCACGTGTACGAATTCTTCAAGATCAAGACGGAGAGATCGTATTACGCTGTGCACAGAATTTACGTGAATTCCGTAAAGAAAACTTACGTCATTACACAGCAGATGTAATTTATCACTTAGTCCGTAATGAAGAACATGGTTTTAAAATCCGTCGCAAGGTCATTAACTTAATTAATTCAACCGATACCTTAGCGGGTATTAGCTACATTTTATAAGTCAGGAAAGGATTAGCTTTTGCTAATCCTTTTACACTTACAAGAATCAAGTGAGTAAAAAAGATGATGGGCTTACATGATGTCGTGGTAAAGCGCCGCTATGTAGAGGGTGGCACAATTGCAGTGCTTGAACTCACCTCAGCAAATGAAATCACATTACCAAGTATAGAAGCAGGGGCACATATTGATGTGCATTTGCCGAATGGCCTAATACGCCAATATTCACTTTGCCAAGATCCTAAACAAGTCGGCATTTTTCGCCTCGGTATTTTGAAAGATCCTCAGTCACGTGGTGGTTCAACATGTGCATTTGAGCAACTTACACCAGGTATGCAGTTGCAGGTTAGTGCACCAAGAAACTTATTCCCATTGGTTGATGCTTCACACTCAGTATTGATTGGTGGAGGAATCGGAATTACACCATTGATTACGATGGCATATGAGTTACTAGCCCAAGGTAAATCATTTGAATTGCATTATTGCGGAAGTAGTCGTAAATGCTGTGCTTTTGTTGAAGAAATTGAACAGGGACCACTTGCGCCATTCACGACTTTTCACTTTAAAGCTGAAGGTTCAAGTCATCGTGACCACCTCACAGACCATTTTAAACAGCTCAACTCTGAAGCATATATATATACGTGCGGTCCGAATGGCTTTATGGATTGGGTCATTGATTTAGCTAAAGTGAATCAATTTGCGGATCAGCAGATTCATAAGGAATATTTTAACGTTGAAACAGATGTCACAGGCGATAGCTTTGAAGTCGTTGCGCAGCGCAGTAATAAAATTATTACGGTTGCAGCGGATGAAAGCTTGATCGACGCATTAGCGAGAGAAGGCATCAAGATTGAGAAATCATGTGAACAAGGCGTGTGTGGCACGTGTTTATGTGATGTGTTGGAAGGTGAGCCTGATCATCGTGATGTGTATTTAACGGATGAAGAAAAAGAAAGTAATGAACAGATTTTGGTGTGCTGTTCACGATCAAAATCAAAATTTCTGGTTCTGGATATTTGATGTCAATCAATAAGCAAACATACATCTTTCCTTACCAAGTAAAAGAGATGCTGGAAATAACTTAACAAGGAATATTTATGAAAGGGTCAGGGATGCTCAAGCAAATACCACTCGGTATCATGATGTCAATTTTAATATCAACACATACACATGCAGAATTTTTTCAAGATGATAAATTTAAAATTGATCTGAGAAATTTTTATTTTGAAAGGACATTTTCAAATCCGCAATCTCATGATTTGGGGAGCTGGTCACAATCGATCAATGCATTATATCAGTCTGGATATACAGATACTGCTATACAAATGGGAACTGATTTTAGTCTAAGGTATGCATTTCGGCTCAATGATAAAAATGAACAGCTCAGTGATACCAATTTTCCTTACGACACTCAGGATAATAAATTAAAAGAGTCCTATGGGAAGTATGGAGTCACCTTAAAATTTAAATATAAAGATACAGAGTTGAAGGTGGGGGAATTAAATCCAAAAAATCCAATTGTATTTATTGATACTTCAAGGCAGCTCCCGACTTCATATGCAGGGGTGATGCTAGAGTCAAAAGAAATCAAAAATTTAAATATTAATATGGGGCGGATTACGCATATTAATGCAAGGAATGATGATCAATATGAAAAATTAAGTTTATTAAGATCTGGACCAAGATATGAAAGTGATGGATTAAATTTTATTGGCTTGGATTATAAATTCAGTGAGTATTTTTCGGGATCTTACTGGTTTGGTCAGCTTGAAGATATTTATCAACAAAATTATCTAGGTTTGGCCTACACAAAGCAATTTGAACAATCAAAATTAAAAATTGAAAGTAGTTATTTTTATAATGTAGAAGATGGAAAAAATTTATATGGAGAAATAGATAGTCAGGCTGTGGGTTTAATGGGTACGTATTATAAGTATGATAATCAACTCAGTATAGGGGTACAAAAGAATATGGGGAAAGATATTTTCCCAACCCTTGCTGGTTATCCGCCACAACCTTATTTGCAAGCATGGTCAAATCTTCCTTTTTATAATCCTGAAGAATTAACATGGCATCTGAATTATATTCATGATTTTAAGAATCATGGAATGGATGGCTTTAAAACAAGATTAGGTTACCATTATGGTCATAATATTAAAAGACCGGGATTAAATGATAATAAAGAAGAGGAAACTATTGTTGGTCTTATATATGCTGTTCCTGAAGGTAAATTTAAAGGATTGAGTTTAGAATGGAGATACACACAAACTGATACTCGGTATGGTATTGAAAACAATTCAGGTAATAGTTTTAAAGAAAATCGTGTCATTACAACATATGAATTTAAATTCTAAATAATATTTAATGAAAGAGGGGATGATTAATGAAGTCAGAGAATGAGATAATTGATACGGATTTTAAGTATAGAAAAAGAATTATGCGAAAAGCCTGGATTATTACGACATTGCTAGTAGTTTTTCAAATGGTGAATTTTGCAGATAAAGCTGTATTAGGTTTAGTTGCTGAATCTGTAATGTCTGAGTTAGGGATGACAAGTACTCAGTTTGGTTTTATTGGAAGTTCATTTTTCTTTTTATTTGCGATATCAGGAATCATTGTTGGATTTGTTGCTGAAAAGATTCAAACCAGGTGGATTATTTTGGTTATGGGTTTGAGTTGGGCAATTTTACAATTTCCTATGTTATTTGGTGGTGGAGCAATGGCTCTCCTAGTGACTCGAATTGTTCTAGGGGCAGCAGAGGGTCCTGCTTCATCTATATCTTTAACACATGTTCAAAGTTGGTTTGAACCTTCATCACGAGGTTTTCCTAGTAGTTTGGTTGCTTCCGGTACTACATTAGGTCCTGTAATTGCTGCGCCAATCTTAGCTTATATTATTGCTCATCCAGATTGGGGATGGCGCTGGGCATTTGGATTTTTGGGTGCGGTAGGCCTTATATGGACAATCTTGTGGGCAATAGTATTCAAAGAAGGTCCATATAGCCATTTTAGTAAGGAAAAAACTCTACCTATTGAAAAAAAACAAGTGAACTTAAATAGTAAAAGTATTGTTCATTTTGTAGATGACCTAAAACCTGTACCATTCTTTAAAATTTTAAATTCAAAAATGTTTTATTCTGCATTTTTAGCTGGTTTAGGGTGTTTTTGGTCATTAGGTTTTTTAACTACATGGACACCTAAATATATTGCAGCACTAGGGTCCTTTTCACCAGAAGTAATCGCAACAGTTTCAAGCTTTCCTTGGATTATGGGTGCATTAAGCCTAGCTGGAGCCGGTTATATTTCAAGAATTTTGATGCGGAAGGACAAGACTGTACATGTTTCATTAGGTATGATTTTCGGATCAATGATTTTGATATCAGGTATTTGCTTTTTCTTAATACCAATGGCATCGAATAGTATGTGTATCATATTGATTACTATTGCAGCTGGTTTCGCAATGTGTTTCCCTTTAGCGACCATGGCAGTAGGTTTCAGTGTATGTTCACAACAACGTGCTGCAGTCATGGCAACATTAGTTGCAACTGCGTCTATTGGAGGTATAGTCTCTCCAACTATGGTGGGATATTTAATGGATACAGCTGGTTATATACAACCTGCTAAAGGTATAATGGTATCTAAAGAAATGGCTGAAAATCTGATTAGAGGTGTCAATATTGGTTTTAACTCTGTTGGTATCTATATGATTATTATTGGGATTTTTACAATTTTATTTTTAAATCCTGATGGTCTAGCCAGAAAACTTATGAAGTAAGTCGTTATCTAATTCCATAGTTAATATTTAATATCAACTATGGAATTTTGTTTTTCAAGGAGGAATTGCATGGAAAATTTTGATTATAATTTGGTCAAAGTGTTCTGTAGTTTATTCGATACTGAAAATCTAACAGAAACAGCAAGAATGCTTAATATTTCACAACCTGCAGTGAGCCAATCATTAAAAAAATTAAGAAATATTTATGATGATGATTTATTTGTTCGTACGTCTGGAAATATGAAACCTACAATTTTCAGTAGGAAGATTATTGATAATCTAAAAAAATCGATTGAGTTAATAGAGTTATCATTGAATCAAAAGGGGTATAATGATAATTTGTTCTATAAGAAAAATTATAATATAGTTATGTCTGATTTAGCACAATCTTTTTTTATTCCACCACTTTGCTTGTTATTGGATGAGGCGAATTTAAATATTGATATCAATATCTTGCAAGTTAATCAATTGGAAATGGAAGTGAAAATGAGGGAGGGTAAAATTGATTTTGCAATTGGTAATTTTCCCGCTTTAAAAGATAATATTAACTTAATATCTGAAAATTTATTTCAAGATTGCTTTGTTTTAATGATTAGGGATGGACACCCATTGATTAAATCTGATGGGGATTTTAATAATTATAACTCATTAAGTCTGATTGGTGTGGATAATAATATAACTGGTCATTCTGAAGTTGTTAATAAAATTTTAAATAAATTGGGGTGTAAAAATAAAATGAATATACCTTATTATAGTGCTGCCCCGGATATAGTTGAAAAAACAGATTATGGGGTCATTATGCCGAGTTTTATTGCTAAAAAATATAATTTTCATAATACATTTAAAATTTTCCCTATTTTAATTAAGGAGAATTTGATAGAAGTGGATGTTATTTATCATAAATTATTTAAAAATGAAAAATCAACGTTGACTTTAAGGGATATGTTTGTCAATAATTTCAGAAATAGATAAATTATATTTTAAATTTTTACTAATGGGTTTATATAGTAGATCTTTTTCATAAATTGTGTGATTCATAGACATCATTCTAATATAATTAGCATCTATGGACAGAGAAATTCAACAAAGTCTTGTTTGGGGTAAATTCTTTGAAGATACCAATGATGCTGGCCAGGTTTGCCAGAGATGCGGGATTTCTAGACCAAGGTTACGCAAGTGGTGGAAACGATATTCTGAGCAAGGTGTTAATGGATTAAGTAGTCAGAATAAACATCCATTAAAATCTCCAAATACTAAAATCAATGCTGAGCTAGAAGCCTTAATATTAGAAATGCGATCGGCTAGAAATCTTGGTGCTCGACGTTTGCAAACAGAATTGATGAGGCTGCACGGAGTCTCGTTGTCCTTAGCGACTATCCATAAAGTACTATTCACCCATCAAGTCAAACCGATTAAAAAATTCCGTCGTAAAGTAGATTTCATTCGTTATGAACGCCCATTAACAGGGGATAGAATTCAAATGGATACCTGTAAACTGGGTCCTGGGCTATATCAGTACACACCTATCGATGACTGCACACGATATAGCGTTTTAAGGATATATAAACGCCGAACAGCAGCGAATACTCTCGACTTTTTAGACTGCGTAATTGAAGAAATGCCTTTTCACATGAAGCGAATATAGACCGATCGTGGGCGAGAATTTTTTGCTAAAAAAGTACAGAAAAAAAATGATGCAGCATGGAATCAAATTTAAGCCAAATAAACCAGGTTTACCTCATATAAATGTCAAGGTAGAACGTTCACAAAAAACTGATAAATCTGATTTCTATACTACTGTAGATATCGATTCTGAGGATATCTAAGACAAACTGGCATACTATAACTGGATGAGACCACATTCAACCTTGAAAGGTAAAACACCAATGGAAAGGTACTTTAAATTATGTGTAGAATCTCCTTTCTCAGATGAGGTCCAGATGAATAGCCACTAATTTTGTAGACACCTTTTAGTTAAATAAAATGGCTAATTAACAAGGGTAGTGATGCAATCTGAAAAATTTAAACTTTTTAAGAGAAAAATTTCCACTTTTATCTGACTTAGGGGCACTTGCGGAAGCTATGATTTATACAGATCCTGGAAGTGCTACGACACGGTTGCGATCTTTTGCAGAAGAAGTGGTTAAAATTTACTTGTGTAAAAATGGGTTTCACATTTTCAGGGGGTATTTCCATTAATGCCATTTCGTACTTGTTGTAAAATCCAATCCTCATATTCTTGTAGCGTTTCTCGTAGCATATCCATGGGTCTAACTATATAGTGCCTTTCAACTAATGCACTCGGTTTATGACCTGCAATTTGTGCTAAAGATCCTTCATTGATATGAGCCCAAATAGCTAATGTTCGATATGATCTTCTCAATCCATGGGGAGTAAGTTCAATATTTAGTTTTTTACATATTTTCTCTAAACTATCATAGGGATTAACAATATGCCCACATGCAGCGCCCTTACTGCTAAATATAAATTTAGAATCAGAATTTTTCTTTAGTTCTAATAACAGGCTTTCAACATATGCAGTCAGAGGGATTAGGCGACCCTCATCTTCTATTTTATCTCTGACTTTTGCTGTTTTCCAACGAAAATCGACATCTGTCCATTTTAATGAAAGTAACTCATTCTTTCTGCAACCAGTGATTAAACTACATATCAAAAAAATCGCTATTTTTCTACTAGCTAACTTATTTACCTCTTCAAACCATGGTTTTAGATGCTGTTTCATCAAACAATCATTTTTGGCTTTGGGGGAAGGGACTTTATCTTTAACTTTTTTAGTATTATATGATTTTGAAGGCACTAAGTTTTCGTAATCATCATGTTCCTCACACCAATTAAGGAAAGCTCGTGTAAGTCGGTATGCTTTAGCTGATGTTGTTGGACGAAAGTCATTGTAATCAAGCCAATCGCAAAATACATCTGCAGTTAATTCAGAAAGTTTGTACTCAAACAGTTGATAAATGGGTTGACTGGTATAAACACTATTTTTTTCAGGATCGTAACCACCTCGAGATAATTCGATATGGTCCTGATAACTTCTTGGTCGCCAATCAGATTGTCTTGCTTTTAAATATTCCAACCATACATCTTTAAATTTAATCGTCTTGCGTTTCTCTTGTTTTAGCATTTCTTTATTATCAGCTAAAGCTTTCTTACGCTCGATCAATGGGTCAATCCCTTTGTGACACATAATAGCTAATTCTTGTGCATACTTACGAGCGTCATCTAATTTCCATATATCAACGTCACCAATTTTGATACGACGGTTTTGAAGACCAATACGACCTTGGAAAATGTAGCTTTTATTATTTTTAGGTGTAACTTTAACACCAAATCCAGGTGTTCTCTCATCCCAAAAGAAAGTTGGTTTAGTTTGGTCTGAGCAATCAATTTTATCAATTGTGGGTTTTGTTAGTTTCATTCTAGTAAGCGTCTGGTAAGCAAGTAGTAAGCAAAATCAATATATATTAATCTACAAAAAGAGTGAATAGTAAACTTTGTAAAATAAATAACTGTATGATATTATTGATTTAATAGTTGTATCTTTTTGATTTTTAATCTTTATGTTAACGGACTCATAATCCGTTGGTCGACAGTTCAAGTCTGTCTGGGCCCACCAAATAAATCAACCCCTTACGTGTATTAATCGTAAGGGGTTTTTTAATGTCTGAATCCATGTAAGCACTATGTAAGATGTTACCTTGTAATCACTGCACAGAAATAGAAGATGATCTAGTAAAAAAGAAAAAATAAATTGATAAAATTAGACCGCATAGCTATTTCGATAAGTTGGCTTTTTTCATCAGCAAAAAAGTAAGATAAAATGAGGAGTGAAAAAATATGCGCAATCTTACTCCCCTGACCAAATTAGATGGTCATTAATTGCTGATTATTAATCAATCATTAAAGGGTTGGAATATAAACATTGGTTAAGAAAAGTAACTTAAGCTAAACATCTTCAAACATAAAAGTTGTATTTTCTATACTTTTTTCGATGTTTTTTGAAGGTATATTATTGTTATTCCAAGAACTTAAAAACAACAATAAGAAACCTATGAATTGAAAAGCCTACTTAATTAGAGAGAATTAAGTAGGCTTTTTATTTATTCTTGTAAAAGTTATTTCTTTTTTAAGAAATATAAATTTCATTACAAAAAATTAGTAAGGACTAAATTAACTAAATAAAATTTTATAGGTTTTAACTCAATTTTTTCAAAAATATAAATTTAATTTTTGGTATATTCCATCATTGAAACGTAATAATAAAAAAGTAAATTGATAAGTCTACTTAACTATAATGTCAATGATATGCAAAATAGAAGACTAGCAATTTTGCTCGGAATATTAATGATTGGATCTTTATGCCTCATGATATCAGTATATGTTCAGGCACAAAGGCAGAAGAGAGAAGATATCCAACGAGTTATAAAAGAGGCAGAAGAGGCTCTTAAGAACCAAAATTTCGGATATTAGTGCGAATTGAAATTGTAAGTTTTTTATTAATTATTAAATTGAATTTTAAAGTAATTTTTTGCCAATGATTAAAAATCAAGTTTATATAGAATATGTATTTAGAATCTATCGCTGTAGTTTCTGATTTTAAATTTTAACCTCCTTAGCAGGAGGTATTTTTTTGTCTGAAATCAAGGAGAAGTAAATGCTCCAATTCTTCCGAAAACTATTTTGCTTACATGCTTATGAATTTGATTACCATCATCAGCATGGGTATACACAAGAATGTCGTAAATGTGGTAAACATGAGTCATTAATTAATTGATTGTCTGACTAGACGGGTGGTTTACGCCACATAAAACCTTACTAAGGATCTATTATTATTTGGGTTTTTCTTTTTTATTTGTAATACTTATAACATGATGTGCATAAATTAAATCTTACGTAGATACGCCTAATATTTAAGAGTTAGTTACACAAAGGATGATTGTTGGGTATTGAATAATTTTATCGAATGTTTGAGCATAATACTTTCTTGTTTGAATAAGTGATGGATCGCCATGATAGATGAAGAAAAGCCTTTAGATTTCGAAGATGATAGTGAACCTCAAGATTTCGAAGATGAAGAATTTATCGATGATAAGAAAGAGGATGAGATGTACAACACTATTACGAAAGATGGTTCGAGTGTTGATCCAGCAGATGATGGGGTACGTCATATCCGTCCGGAGGACGGAGATCCCATAGAAGTCGAAGAGTAGAGTATAGGCCCAATTTAATGTTGGGCTTTTTTATTGCCTATCGAAAGAACAGTAGAGCACTTTATTTCTCAAAAATAATCAAAATAGAGAAACAAATGTTCCGCAAACTTCTCCTAAATATTAACCAATTTAGTGAGATTTTTCTTTTTTTATTAGGGATTTAATTATACGAGAGTATATACAAACTAAAAACTGCAGTTCTGTTATGAAGAACTGGCAAAATATCAAAGTTTAATCCGTTCAAATCCTAAGTTTCATCAAATGATGACTAGGATGAAATCAAGAATGGACTAAAGAGCATTTTAATACCTTATGAAATTTACTGTTCTAACATTTATTTAAAAAATCAGAAAATTTTCCTCTATTTCATGTCTATAAATTAGTCTTGAAGTTAAATTTAGCTTTAGTGGCAATATATTGAATGATTTGATTAATTCTTCATAATTAATTGATGTAAATTCTTTTTCTTTAAAAAAATTATTGTGTCTATACTTTATTTTTATCTAATTTTTTACTCATTGAATAACAAGATTTATTACAGATGATGAAATACTACTATAATTTTAATAGATTTTTTTGATTCTCCTGCCGTTTCGAGATCAGTTTTAATTTTGTGATTTGCTCTAAAAATTGTTGCTAAGTTATTTGAATTATCTCAAAAATATGGTAATAAGTAGTGGTGATGGTTTTTTAATCACACGGTTGTTTCAGGATGAAATGTATTTAAAAAAACTGAATTTTAAAAACAAGCAAAAGGGAGTTTAGAAAATGCTTCAATTACTTATGAAATTATTTTGTTTACATGTGTATGAGTATGAGCACATGGAGGAAATTGGGGAAAATCATAAGGAATGTAGGAAGTGTGGGGTTAATAAGCCACTTTAATTGAATTCTATTTATAACAAAGAAGTGAGTTTTAGCTCACTTCTTTGTTTCTAGCGCAAAATTAGTAATAATGGATAAGTAAAAATTTTTACTTAGGCAAGGCTAAGGCCAATGAACAAAGATTTTAAAGCAAAAACTTATATTGTGAATGAGCATCTGGAAGATACATTAATGTGGTTATGTCATCATCAAGACAGTTTTGATTCATTCACCTATGATACGATTTCTAAAGAATTGGTAGTGTATCATGCCAATGGTACCGATATCATTCGAGTAGGGGATTATTTAAACAGCAGTTATGGTATTTTAATTACGGCACATAACTTTGCAGAATAATTTTTCCCAGAAAAAAAGACCACTAAGGTAATGCTGATCAGTTAAGGGGTTTGACCATAAACTCCTTAGCTTTTAGGTTATTCATCGCGGAGTCTTATTTTTTTAAATCAAATATTTGAAGTTCGTCAGTTCTTTTGTTTAGCCAAAAGAACCAAAAGCATTCGTCATTCGCAAAACTCGTCCACTACTACTGGGTAGCAAATCAGTTGCAGAAACATTAGCTTATTAATGTAATCCTGCCTCAAACAGTTGTGAATGACGTTTCCGTGTATCAAAAACATGATGAGTCCAAAAATAAAAAATGCCAGTCAATTTCTTAATAGACTGGCATTACTCAAAGAGGACTTTTTTATTAACAATAGAAATGAATCATTTAACTTGCCATTGCATCTACAGATAACTCTTTAACCGTCGGTTTGGCCTTTTCTGCAACCAAGCCCAACTTATCAAATAATTGTCTGTCTTTACCTTCGCCAGCATTTGGAGTAGTCAAAAGTTTTTCCCCAGAGAAAAGAGAATTGGCACCTGCCATGAAAGCCAAGGCCTGGTCCGCATCTGATAGAGACTCACGCCCAGCAGAAAGACGAATATAGCTTTTAGGCATAATGATTCGCGCAACCGCGATAGTACGAATCCATTCGGTGATGTCGAGTTTCTCTACCTCTGCAAGTGGTGTACCTTCAATAGGAACGAGCATGTTGATAGGTACAGATTCAGGATGAAGGGGTAAGGTTGCGAGTTCGTACAAAAGACCAATCCGATCTTTACTGTCTTCACCTAAGCCGACAATTCCACCACTACAGACTTTCATACCTGCTTGACGGACATGATCCAAAGTATTTAAACGATCATCATAAGAGCGGGTGGTAATCACATTGGGATAATATTCGCGAGAGGTGTCGAGGTTATGATTATAATAGTCTAACCCCGCCTCACTCAGGCGTTCGGCTTGCGATTGATTGAGCATGCCTAACGTCATGCAGGTTTCCAAGCCCAGTGCTTTCACTTCACTAACCATTTCCAATACATACGGCATGTCGCGTTCATGTGGATTACGCCATGCAGCACCCATGCAGAAACGTGAAGAACCTGAAGCAAGTGCTTCTTTGGCTTCTTGAATCACTTTATCGACAGCAATACGTTTTTCAGCTTCAAGTTTTGAGTCATAACGTGCTGACTGTGAGCAATATTTACAATCTTCAGGACATTTACCGGTTTTAATTGAAAGTAATGTGCTGACTTGAATTGTATTTGGATCAAAGTTTTCACGATGAATGCGTTGTGCTTCAAAAACTAAATCCAAAAAAGGCTGGCTATACAAAGCCTGAATTTCTTCACGTGTCCAGTCATTACGTACATTCATTGGCGAAAATCCATAATCATCATTATTTATTATTTATCATACCTAATTTAAACTAAATCTAAAGGCATAAAAAGCCAAATTTCATAGTATCTATCGATTATTTTTAGTCAATATAGCCTATTATAAGATTGTATATTTAGTTACAAAGTAAGTCTTATTTCTCTTAAGATAATCGCAAAGTTTTCAATGAGATTTTTTAGTTTGTTTTGAAATGGATGCTATTTTTTTTATAGAGATAAAACTTTGCTTATATCTGAAAAATAAAAAAACTGAAAAATGCTTTGAAGTGGAGGGAAAACCTAACTCGATTTAGCCAACTGCTCCTGAATTGCCCAGTCAATATGGACTTGCACAATCTCATCATGTAATTCGCGAGTTTGTTTTAAAGTTGCCACAATTTGATTAGAAAAAGGTGCATTTCCTAAGCCAATCGCAATATTTCGCATAAAACTTTGATAACCGGTACGACGTATTGGACTGCCTTCAGTGTTGGCTAAAAAGGTTGGTTCATCCCAGTGCCATAAATCCAGTAAATTGATCTGATCTAAACCATGTCGGGGATTAAAATCGTCAATCGTGGCTTTCTTGGCAAAACTATTCCATGGACAAATCAACTGACAATCGTCACAGCCAAATACACGATTACCAATGCCACGACGTAATTCTTCAGCAATAATGCCTTTATATTCAATAGTTAAATAAGCAATACATTTACGCGCATCCAACATATAAGGTTCAACAATAGCCTGAGTTGGACAAATATCGATACAGGCTGTGCAAGAACCGCAATGATTGGTTGCAGGGGAGTCGAAGGGTAAATCCAGCGAAGTAAAGAGTTCACCCAAAACAAAAAAGGAACCTGATTTTTTATGAATCAATAAGGTGTGTTTACCGGTCCAGCCCATACCTGCATTTTCTGCTAGAGATTTTTCAAATACCGGTGCAGAGTCAGCAAAAGGACGCGATTCAAAATTTCCAACCTTTTCACGAATGATGCTGGCTAAAGTTTTTAAACGGCCGCGCATGGTTTTATGGTAATCGCGACCACGGGCATAGCGTGCAATAATGGCGGCATTAGGCTCATCTGGGACATAACGCGGTTTAGGGGTTTCTACCAAATAATTCATTCGTACGCAAATAATGCTTTTGGTGCCGGGAACCAGTAGAGTTGGATCAGCACGTTTTTCTAAATTTTCTTCCAGAAACTTCATATCACCATGATAGCCACGCTTTAAATATTCTTGAAAACGTGGCAATTCTGCTTGAGCATCCGGTTTTGCGATGACACAATCGCTAAAACCTAATGCCAAAGCTTGAGCTTTAATCCACGCTTTTAGCGCTTCAGGATCAGTTTGATCTAAAGGTATTTTCTGTGACGCTGTGGATGTTGCCATAATTTAATAAGAAGGGAAGAACAATGCGTCAGCCAGTTTATCATAGCCCAGTTTATTTGAGCCAAAGTATTCAAGCATGGGAGCAACGCTGGTTTGCCAAGCAAAACGGTTCTTATGCCTTGATGCAGCAAGTCGCGTGGATGATTGCGCAGCGGCTGGTTCCCCTTTTTCAGCATCAGAAAATACAAAATATCGCAGTGTGTTGTGGACAGGGAAATAATGCAGGTGATGGATATTTAACGGCTCAATATTTAAAACAGGCGGGTTTCAAGGTCGAGATTTATGCCGCTGAATTGGGTTCTTCTAAAGATTTGTATACGGCTTATCAAGACGCTATCGCTGCTGAAATAAAAATTCATTCAGGTTTTAATTTTCAAAAACAATATGATTGTTATATCGATGCTTTATTTGGCATCGGTTTAAATCGTGAACTTAGTCCAGAGTGGCAGCAGATTATTCAAAGTATTAATGCTCAATCCGCTTTGAAAATTGCGATTGATGTTCCCAGTGGTTTACAGGCCAATAGCGGTCAGCCCCTACCATGCGCAATTAAAGCCGATTACACTTTCTCAGCCTTGGGGTTAAAAGCAGGACTGTTTACCGGACAAGGCAAAGAGTTTGCAGGACAGATTGAAGTTATTTCCCTGATTCCGACAGATGCAGAACTCAGTCCAATTGCCGAACTCTCGCCTGATACAATTTCATTGCCCGAGCGTCAGGCATTTGGCCATAAGGGCAGTTATGGTCATGTACTTGTGGTTGGTGGACATGCCGATATGGGCGGTGCGGTGATGATGGCCGCCGAATCTGCTTTTAGTGCAGGTGCAGGTAAAGTTACTATTGTCTGTCATGAAAAACATCACACCGCTATTTTGGCACGCTCACCGAATATTATGCTACGTGATATCAATGCTTTGACTAAAGCCGAGATTCAGCAATTATTAGAGCATGTCGATGCCGTCAGCTTTGGTATGGGCCTAGGACGTGATACTTGGTCAGAACAACAATTTTTTAAATGGTTCCCGAAGATCAACACAGCTGAACATTTACATGTGGTGCTCGATGCCGATGCTTTATGGTTCTTGGCCGAGCATCCGGAATTATTAAAAGCGGATTCTTATGCGACACCGCATCCGGGTGAAGCTGCAAAACTTTTAAACTGTTCAGTGAAAGAAATTGAACATAATCGAATTGCAGCGATTCATCAACTGCAAGAAAAATACGCAGGACAATGGGTACTTAAAGGTTCTGGCAGCTTAATTTTGCAAGATCAGCTCTGGATTTGCACGAAAGGTAATGCAGGAATGGGAACGGGCGGTATGGGAGATGTGCTGGCAGGTATGGTGGCCAGCTTAAAAGCACAATTTGGAGAGCAAATTCATCTACATGAAATTGTCACCTTACATGCTTTGGCAGGGGACTGGTTGGCGAAAAAAGGGATACGAGGTCTGCAAGCCCATCATATGAATGAGGCGGTTTATCATGTGGTCAATGGGAGTCATGATGAATAAGGCGATTAAATTAATCATTCATGGCAAAGTCCAAGGGGTGGGTTACCGGCGCTGGTTTGAACAGCAGGCTTTAACATTAGAACTCACAGGCTATGTAAAAAATCTGGCTGGCGGTGAAGTTGAAGCCATTATTGTTGGGACGGAAAATCAGCTCCATACAATAATCGAACGTAGTTATATGGGGCCATCACGTGCCGAGGTTTCAAAGATCATTCAAATTGAACTTGAGCAGGCATCGGAGTTCATTGCATTTACAATTTTGTAGTGAATATGACTTTTATAAAAAATATAAGAGGGAAATGATGGAAAAATATCTGGTTGTGGCAATTGTTATCGCAATTTGCATTGTTATGGTGATTTACACGCAACGTGGTGAAAGTTCAAGTCGCTCAGGCAATACCTCATTTAAGGACATTGTGCAAAAAGAATTCGTGAAATATAAGGTCATTGAAAGGAATCAAACCATTATGATTTGTGAGATAAACCATCGCAATGAACCGGATGAACTGGTTTTGATCCGGATTGATCCCAATCAGAAAAAGAATAGGCGAAGCTTTGGTCGAAGAGTCACTTTTACTTATCCCAAGCAACCCTCGATTGGTGAAATGCGTAAAGATTTCGCGCCGTATCTTTAAATATTCTAGTTATCTTCTTCTGCTGGTACGGCCACGACCGCGTGCCATACCACCTAAGGCATTCAGTACCGCCATTTTACTCATACTGCCTGAAGCATGGGCATGACAAATTGCAGCGGCTAAAGCATCGGCAGCATCCTGTTGCGGTTTAATGCTTAAATTTAAAATGCGCATCACCATCATCTGAACTTGTTCTTTATCTGCTGCACCATAACCCACTACCGATTGTTTAATTTGTCGTGCTGTATATTCAGCGACTTGTAAATCCAGATTTACCAAAGCAGCAATGGCAGCACCACGGGCTTGACCAAGCTTTAACGCAGAGTCAGGATTGACTGCCATAAAAACTTGTTCAACTGCAGCTTCTGTCGGGCCATGAAATTTAACAATACGTTCCACCCCTGCAAAAATTCGTTTTAAACGTTCCGGCATTTCAGGAGTTTCGGTACGAATGGTTCCTGCATCCACAAAAGTCAATTTTTGCCCATCTTTTTCGATAATACCGTAGCCAGTTAAGCGAGAACCCGGATCGATACCAATAATTAATGACATATAAAGACTTTAAAAATAGAATAATGCCCATATTGTTACATAAGCGTATCAAAAAAGCTTGATCGTGATTAAGCACTTGAATATTGCACCCTATTTATTTTATTGAGATTTGATTAATTTTTATGAAATTATTTCTTATTGTTTTAGCTGGCTTAATCCTTGAAGTCTTTGTCTGGATTGGCGTGGGTGACCTCGTCGGCAGTATGTGGTACGTATTTTTCTGGTTTGTAGCCGCATTTTTCATCGGGATCAATATGATCCGTACCCATGCGTCTGGTCTGCAACAGATGAAACAAGGTCAAATGGTAATGGACCCAAGTCTAACCAATAATTTACCAAAAATTATTGCGGGTTTGTTGTTATTGATTCCAGGCTTAATCACTGATGTACTTGCCCTGCTAATACTCATTCCACCAGTACAACAAGCTTTGAAAGCTGTGGCAATGAAAACCATGATGAAACGCCAACAAGCCATGATGGATAAAATGATGGGTGGCATGATGGGCGATATGAATGATATGGGCGGGGGTGCACAAGGTCAAAATCCATTTGCAGATATCATGCGTCAAATGCAGGACATGCAACAGCAGCAAGGTGGTTCACCGCGTCATGACTCTAGTGTGATTGATGGCGAAGCGCGCGAAGTGACGCCTGATGCGAAAAAAATTGAAATGAAAGATGTGAATAAATAAGTTTATTGATTTATATTTTTAAGCCGAATCCTGATGTTTCGGCTTCTTTATTGGCTCTAAATTTGTATGGAAATTAGATGGCAAGACATGCAAAAAATTGAACAAACGATATAATACGTTTTTTTAAAATCTCCTCTATTTCTATGTCATTGCTTTTGACCATTTGTGCATTGCATTTTGTTGCACAGCTTAGCCCCGGACCGGATGTTCTACTGATTGCTAAAAGTTCGGCATCGACTTCAAGAGCCAACACTTTAAAAATTATTTTCGGTATTTCAGTCGGTATTGTAGTTTAGGTGGTGCTGACTTTACTTGGCTTTACTGTGCTAATAGAACAATTTCCATGGATACAACAAGTTTTAATGTTGATTGGTGGACTGTTTTTGGCTCGAATGGGCTGGGCAATGTTGAATGGCGGTTTAAAAAACCTGAAGCAAGAGACCCGTTTAGATGATGATCAACAGGCTGTACCTGATTCTAAAAACCATTTTTTATTGGGGCTGTTTACCAACTTATCCAATCCTAAAACCCTGATTTATTTTAGTAGTGTGTTTTCTTTAGCTTTAAGTTCATCCGCATCAACACATTTAAAAACCCAGCTTGCAGTGATTATTCCACTACAAACTTTTTTGGTCTTTGCACTATTTATGCTCATTATGTCGATGCCAAAAATCAAAAATGTTTATCAGCGTTCAGGAAGTTATATTGATATTATTTCCGGCGGATTATTCCTGATTTTTGCAATTTGGTTGGGCTATGACGCATTAGCGATGTTTTAATCTTTTTTAGCTAGATCATCAACGGATTGCGAAGATGGGGGAGTGGCAGTGCTGACTTCCTCATTTTTTTCGCCTTGAGCATAGCGATTGGGTTTTAAGGTCGCTTCAGTATTTTCTGAACCTTTATAGCTGCGGCTACGGTTGGCACGTTCGCGTAAACCACCTTTCTTAATCAGTTGAACCATCATACACTCCAGATTATTGTCTGCCATTTTACCTAAAAAGGTGAGAAGTATCTGTTTTTTGCAACTTTCCTATTCAAAATTTGTTTTATTGCATTGTGTTACAAATGATGTCTTTAATATTTGAATAGATTGTTTAATTCTCAATATAAATTAGTGACTTATAAAAATAACTGAAGAGAAATATTTTTGGTATATTTTAGTTATTGATAAACAGCCTTGTATCTCGCTGAAGAGTCACATAAGATTTTATTGATATTACCTTCCATCAAAAAAATAGGGTGGAAATATAAAAACAAGAATGTGCGTAATGTAGGAGCATAGCTATGCTATATCAATATCATTGTGCGTGTTGTGATCAGGTTATTGAGTCAACCCATCATAAAGAATGCACAAATTGCGGTTCACATAATATTAAAAGTCCGTATGGTTTCTGGATTTTCTGTATTTTAACCTGCCTGGCAGCAGTCATCATTTTTAAGATCGTGCATGTCTATTTACAAGATCATCAAGAAACGCCTGTGCAAATTTCATTATTAGAAGTTTTACAACAGGGAGGAAAGCCGAAATAATGATTTTTTACGTAAAAAAAGCCCACATCTGTGGGCTTTTTTATGAAAAAATTACAGGCCAGCAGAGGCTTTAAGCGCTTCCACTTTATCTGTTTTTTCCCAAGTAAATGCAGTGTCTGAACCTTCACGACCGAAGTGGCCATAAGCAGCAGTTTGCTTATACATCGGTTGAATCAGGTCTAGCATACGAGTAATGCCGTATGGACGTAAGTCAAAGTGTTCACGAACCAATTGAATAATCAATTCTTCAGATACTTTTGCTGTATTGAAGGTGTTGATTGAAATAGAAGTGGGTTCAGCAACACCAATGGCATACGACACCTGGATTTCACACTTGTCCGCAAGGCCAGCAGCAACAATATTTTTCGCTACATAACGACCTGCATATGCAGCAGAACGGTCAACTTTAGATGGATCTTTACCAGAGAAAGCACCACCGCCATGACGTGCCATACCACCGTAAGTATCTACAATGATTTTACGGCCGGTTAAACCGCAGTCGCCTACAGGACCTCCAATCACAAACATCCCAGTTGGGTTGATGTGGAATTTGGTGTCTGCATGGAACATTTCAGCAGGAATCACTTTTTTCACAATTTCTTCAATT
>Ga0366751_1054_pt1 | contig 19047 bp, 19 predicted proteins | sample BONcelHN113001D5_FD_207087 | JGI IMG/M metagenome (GOLD analysis project Ga0366751, IMG submission 207087) | Enriched cells from coal bed in the Powder River Basin, Montana, United States - BONCAT cells N11 rep1 HSBNCT.N11.300.1.D5 ...
ACCTACGATCAAGATTCATTTGTGATCGATTCTTGGTATCGGATGCGCTATGGCGGATCCATGTCGAACGTGAAACCTAACAGAATCACCAATCTCGAAGAACAACCCCCAAGGAGTCAGGGCGTCGTTCGAGCTCGTGTGGTCAAGCGCAAGAGGGCGACCCGCGCGCGCTTGCTGGAAGCAGCTTATGAAGTCATCTCATTATCGGGGGTCGATGACGCCAAGATCAAGGACGTGACGGACAAGGCCGACATCGGCTTTGGCACTTTCTACAACTATTTCGAAACCAAGGATGAACTTGCTGCCGCGGTTTTGGATTGCGTGATCGACGACTATGGTCGTCGTAATGTTGAAGCGACCCGCGGCCTGCGTCGCAAAAATCCGGCTTTGGTCATGCCGGTTTCGATGAAGCTCGTGATGTGCGAAGCAACTCGGCTTCCTATGTGGCAGTGGTGGGCAAAAAGGCCTGACCTGCTGGTCGATCGCATGCGAAAAGGTTTTGGTCGCTTCGGCAAGCGCGACATAAGGGACGGAATTGGCCATGGCTTCTTCACTCTTCATCCTGACGAAGTGGATGCGAGTTGGGAGCTCGCCGTCTGGATGATGGCGGGCGGCATTCACGATATCGTTGTCGGCGAAGGAACTTTGACCAGTGAAGCGCTGGTCGTTAATCGCATCATGCGTATGCTAGGCGTCGATGCCGGTCGCGCTGACGAGGTTTCAGCATGCCCCCTGCCGACCTATTCCAAGCCCAAAATAGACTGGAATTTTGAGCTGTCGGTTTCTGACGAGGAGTAGCGAAAGCTGTTTTCGGTAACTTCGCTCGGCACTTCGGTGCCGAAAGCTGACTAGGTGTGTAGTCCCGGCGTGTAATGGTGCATCATCAAGCCTGAGTCGTCAGGAGGAGGATGCCCTATGGCAAGCGTTCTTCACGGCAGCGCCCGCACGACGCCGCGTCTTCGAGCCGAGCTCCAAGCGTCGCAAGAAAGCACCAGGACCCTTGCCACCCGCTACGGGCTGAACCCAAAGACGGTGGTCAAGTGGCGCAAGCGGACCACTACGGCCGACGCGCCGATGGGGCCGAAGGCGCCAAAGAGCACCGTGTTGACGCCGGCCGAGGAAGCCATTGTCGTGGCGTTCCGCCAGAAAACCCTGCTGCCACTCGATGACGTGCTGGGCTGCCTGAAGGACACCATCCCCAACCTCAGCCGCAGCGCCTTGCACCGCTGCCTCCAGCGCCACGGCATCTCCCGGCTGCCGATCGAGGAGACGGCGGAAAAGCGCAAACACTTCAAGACCTACGAGATCGGCTACGTCCACATCGACAGCTGCGAGCTGCGTCACGCCGATGGCAGGCTCGTGATGTTCCTCGCCATCAATCGCGTCTCGAAGTTCACCTACGTCGCGTTCCACGAATGCGCCGGAAAGATGGAAGGTGCCGCCTTCCTCGAGGCCGTGGTCGAGGCCTTCCCACACCGTCCTCACCGACAACGGCATGGCCTTCGCCGATCTGCCCAAGAACCGCGAAGGCCCCAGCCGACGCTTCCTCGGACCGCACATCTTTGATCGCGTCTGCATCGCCAACGACATCGAGCACCGGTTGACCAAGCCATACCATCCATGGACCAAAGACCCGGCAATCTTCAAAATCGACCCGCACCACCTCATTCCGGGACCACACACCTAGATCAATCGTTGCGGAAAAGTTTCTGTCATGGCTCGCCGCGAGCCGCATGCTGTGTTGTTGCCCCCTAAAGGCGTGACGGGGCCTCGCGGGTTGAGCGGTCGATAAACTCGCGCGGTGATCTGTAGCCGAGAGCGCGGTGGGGATGCACGCGGTTATAGTGTTCCAGCCAGGCGGGCAGTTGTTCGATGACGGCGCGTGCGTTCGGCCTTGGGCTGACGCGGACGTAATCGCGTTTGAGGGTCCGGACAAAGGCTTCTGCCATACCGTTGCTCTGCGGGCTCTCGACGGGGGTGGTGCGCGGGATCAGACCGATATCGCGCGCAAAGCGCCGGGTTTCATGGGCGGTGTAGCAGCTTCCGTTGTCCGTCAGCCATTCGATCGCTTCAGGAACGCGATTTACACGCCCAAAGCGGTGCTCGACGGTAGCGACTATCAGGTCGCGGACATCCTCGGCGGATATGCCGCTGGTGGTCGCGACGTAGCTCATCGCCTCGCGATCGCAGCAGTCCAGCGCAAAGGCGACGCGCACCTTCTCGCCGTTGTCGCAGCCGATCTCGAGGCCATCGGAACACCATCGGGTGTTGCGGGTCGCGACGGCGATCCGGCCGTCATGCCGTCGCTCCTCGCTGCGACCGCTATGTCGCTGCAGCAGGAGGCCGTGGAGCTTCATGACGCGGTAGACGCGCTTGGGATTGGGCGGCGCTCGCCCGTTCGCCTCGGAGTGCCGGCGCAGCAGCGCATGGATGCGCCGATAGCCGTAGGTGGGTAGATCGGCGATTAGCGCGCGGATCTCGGCGACAAGCTCAGCATCGGGCAAAGGCGGCCGCCCGCGCGGCCGTGCCGCGGGACGGTTACGCATCGCCGAGAGGTGGGGCCGGGAGATACCGATAGCGTCTGCGACCGCGCTCACCGACCATCCTCGGGCAACGAGATCGAGCGCAATGGCAGTTTTTTTGGGCCTGCGGCCCGGGAGACCGCTTCGCGGAGGATCTCGTTCTCCATGGTCTTCTTGCCGAGCATGCGCTGCAGCTCACGGACCTGCGCTTCGAGTGCGCGATAATCCGACGCGGGCACGACCTCTTCGCCGGCGCCGGCGGCGGTCAGGGCGCCCTGGGCCATCAGGCGGCGCCAGGCGAACACCTGGTTGGGAGCAACGCCATGCCGACGCGCGACGAGCGACACGCTCATCCCCGGCAGGTAGGTCTCCTCGACGATCCGGACTTTCTCCTCCGGTGTCCAGCGCCTCCGGCGCTGGACACCGGAGAGGACCTCGCCGTGCACATACGGACTAGGATTACTGGTGGTCATATGCCTCACACTTATCAAAGTGCGGGGCCCTGTCAGGCGATTTAGGGGGCTACCTCATGCTGACGCACGTCCATGCTGTGCGGCGGAACCTATCGTGTACGCAAGGTAACAACGAAAATGATTGCACATCATATATGATTATGTAACTCTTTCGATTTAGAATCGGGCTGCGGCTGGAGCCTGCGAAGCCCGGGTAAAAGAAAGAGCGCTGGCAAGCGCTTGAGAGAGATGGAAATGCATACTGGCGATCGTACTACTACATTGCACGCAAGCTCCGCTTGCGACTTGCCGACATCGGACGTGGATATTTTTTCGGACGCCGTGCTCTACGATCCCTTCCCCACCTACGATTATCTGAGAGAGTTGGGGTCGGCCGTTTGGTTAGAAAAACTGGGTTTTTTCATCCTCACGCGTTTCGAGGATGTGAAATCTGCGTTGGCCAATCCGGATGTGTTTTGTTCGGGTCAAGGCGTCATGATGAACGACCGCATGAACGAGACCTTGCGCGGTATCGTTCTTTGCAGTGACGGCGTCCCCCATGACCTCATGCGTAAGGTGTTAATCGCGCCGCTTCTGCCAAAGGCATTGCGCGAACTTACCGATCGCATCACGCACGAAGCGGAGAACGTGATTGAGCGGCTCGTAGCGAAGAAGCGGTTTGATGCCGCCACGGAACTTGCCCAACATTTGCCGGTAACCATCGTATCTGACTTGGTGGGACTTCCTGAAGAAGGTCGTGAGCGGATGCTGGTATGGGCGTCCGCCAACTTCGACTGCTTTGGGCCAATGAATCAGCGAACCAAAGACGCATTTCCTATCGTTGAGGAGATGGTCCGCTTCGCGTTTGAGGAATGCGTGCCCGGTAAATTAAAGCCCGATGGCTGGGCCCAGAAGATATGGGATGCCGCGGAGCGCGGCGAGATCAGACACGATCAATGTCCCATCATGATGAATGACTATATGGGGCCAAGCCTGGACACCACTATTTTCGCCACCCAGGCGGCTATCAGGCTATTCGCCGAGAACCCTGACCAGTGGGATATACTGCGTGCAAATCCGTCGTTGATTCCGAACGCGGTCAACGAGGTTGTGCGGGTTGAATCCCCGATCCAGAATTTCTCGCGCGTTGTAACCAGCGATTTCGCCATCGATGGCGGGATCATCCCCGCCGGTTCCCGCGTCATCATGTCTTATGGCGCGGCAAACCGCGATCCCCGCAAGTGGGAGGAGCCGGCAAAGTTCGACGTTCAACGCCGTGCTATGGATCATGTGGGCTTCGGCCATGGCGCGCATCAGTGCATTGGCAACAACCTCGCACGGATGGAGATCGCAGCCTTGCTGACGGCGTTGGTCAGCCGGGTCCAACGGTTCGAGCTGCATGGGGCGGAGCGGTGCTTGAACAATGTTCTCCGGGGTCACGCGCGCCTCGATATCTCTGTTCATTAAGAACCTGCGGCACGTTCGCCGCTTGCATCATAGGAGTTTGAAATGCCCGGATGGGAAGAAGGCGACTGGCGCGATGAAAGTCTCTCCGTTTTCACGCAAAGCAATCTTCAGAATCACATGGGTCTGGAGTTTTACGATCTTAGCCATCCGTGGGGCTTGGGTCAGCCATGCTGGCCCTACTTCGAGGATGTGAAGATCGAGCGGCTGCACGGCATGTCCAAATCCGGCGTCCTCACGCAGCGCATCACCACGGTGATGCACTCGGGAACACATATCGATGCACCTGCCCATGTCGTCCCTGGTACACCTTTCATGGATGAAGTGCCGCTTCCCTATTTCTTCGGCACCGGCGTCGTTGTGTCGATTCCTAAAAATAAATGGGAAGTGATCACGGCGGAGGATTTAGAGAACGCGCGTCCCAAAATCCGCGAAGGCGACATTGTCATCGTCAATACGGGGTGGCACAAATATTATGGGGATAATCAGCATTATTACGGTTACTCACCTGGCTTTTACAAAGAAGCAGGCGAGTGGTTCGTAAACAAAAAGGTCAAGATGTGTGGCTCCGACACTCAGGCGCTGGATCATCCGCTCGGCACGGCTATTGGACCGCATGGTCCCGGTGCTCCAAACGGGCTGCTGCCGCATATCAATCAGGAATATGAAGAGCTGACCGGGCGCAAGGTCATCGAAGATTTCCCCGAATGGGAGCCATGTCACAACGCGATCCTGTCAGCCGGGATCTGTGGCTTCGAAAATGTCGGCGGCGATATCGACAAGGTCACAGGTAAGCGCGTTACCTTTGCTGCCTTTCCCTGGCGGTGGAAGAAGGGAGACGGATGTATCGTTCGTCTTGTTGCCATCGTTGACCCCAACGGCTCGTTCAGGATCGAGACCGGCAAGGCCAACGACTGATCGCAGGCATGGCGGGGATACCCGCCATGCCTGTCCCAGGCGCTCCAGCTCATCTTCAGGGGAAGTTGCATGGAAATCACGCGATTGGCTGACGCGCAGCCCTACAGCGCACCTAAGCATTATGACATGCGTTCGCTCCGGTTGCAGGGGTTTGAGGCGAGTTCTGCCGACTTTGCATGGACGGGGCTCTCATATTTCCTTCCTGGCGGCGGAGCTGAGATGGACAGCGGGCTGTCGGCAAAAATCTATGTCGCTCTGGCGGGCGAGATCACGATCGAGCTGGGTACGGGAGACGTATACGTCCTGGGTGCGCTCGACAGTTGTTTCATCGCCGCGGGTGAAGCGCGGGCCATCAGGAACGAGGGCAACGTCGTTGCCACAATGCTCGTGGTGATGCCTTATCCGGAGACGCAGACGTGAGCCTTCCGGTTATCAATCCTGCCGAACTTTTCGACGTCCGGGAGAAAGTGGCCATCGTGGTCGGTGCTACCGGCGCGTTCGGGAAGGTCGTCTGCGCGACCTTGGGCAGAGCAGGTGCAAGACTTGTCGTGACCGCAGGCAATGCCAGTGAACTCGAGACTCTCAATGAAGAGCTCCGTGCAGCAGGGTTCATGGCCACCGCCGTGAATGTGAGACCTGACTCGGAGGAGAATTGCGACACAATCGTCGACGCGGCCATCGAAGGATATGGGCGTGTCGACATTCTGGTCGTTGCCTCGGGCATGAATGACGTTGCTCCTATTGTCGATATGAAGCCTTCCCGCTTTGCCAGGGTGATGATGGCGAATGTCGATGGCGCATGGCTGATGGCGCGAGCCGCTGGCAGGCGGATGATTGAGCAAGGCAGTGGCGGGAAGATTGTTTTCACGTCTTCGGCGCGCGGTAAGCTGGGCCACCCTGCAGGCTATTCCGCCTATTGCACGTCCAAGTCGGCAGTTGATGGCATGACCCGGGCGCTGGGATGCGAATGGGGCAAATATGGTATCACCGTGAATGCAATCGCGCCCACGGTGTTCCGATCGCCCCTGACTGCCTGGATGTTCGGTGACGATGAGAATGCCACCAACGTGCGCAAGGGCTTTTTGGCCCGCGTGCCGTTGGGGCGTCTCGGAGAGCCTGAAGATCTTGCAGGGCCGCTTCTGTTCCTTTGCTCACGCGCATCCGATTTCCACACTGGTCACATTGTCTACGCCGATGGCGGGTATACGGCAGGATGAAACCGGAAAGTATAGCGGTTCTCGGCGGTGGCCTCATGGGGGCGGGTATCGCTCAGGTCTTCGCTTCTGCGGGCCATAGCGTGGCCGTGTTCGAGCCCGATGCTGCTGCGCGCGATTCCCTGCCTGCGCGGATAATTGCCGGATTGAACCTTGTCGGTGGAGATCGGTCCGCAGCTGCCAACATAACTGTCCATGACTGTCTTGCCGACGCGGTGGCGGGTGCCGCATTCGTGACCGAGGCCGCGCCGGAGAAGATCGATCTGAAGCGGAACCTGTTCGCGCAGTTGGTTGAGCACGCGCCCCGTGAAGCGATCCTGGCCAGTAACAGCTCCGTCATTCCGGTCACGCGCATCACGCAGGATCTGCCCACCGCCGAACGTATGGTCGGAACCCACTGGTGGAATCCGGCGCCTCTCATCCCCCTTGTGGAAGTCATCCAGGGCGAACGCACGGCCCGTGCCACGGTTGACATGACCATGGAGTTGCTTCGCCGTAGCGGCAAGTCGCCGGCGCACGTCAGGAAAGACCTGCCTGGCTTTGTCGCGAACAGGCTCCAGCACGCCCTGTGGCGCGAGGCAATCGCGATGGTGGCAGAGGGTGTCTGCGACGCACAGACGCTGGATGAGTGCGTAAAGAACAGCTTCGGCCGGAGGCTGGAGGTGCTGGGGCCTCTCGAAAACGCAGATCTTGTCGGACTCGATCTGACACTGGACATCCACAAGACGATGATGCCTGAGCTCGATCGGCATGATCGCCCGCATGAGTATCTCGAGGCCAAGGTCGCCTGCGGCGAATTGGGCTTCAAGACCGGAAACGGATTTCGCTCCTGGACCGAGAACCAGAAGGAGGCTGTGCGAGCGGGCCTGGCGACCCATCTGCTGGCGGCACTCGAGCGAGGCCGGCAATGACAGCGACGCGCGCCGGCGAGATTAAAATTGTAGTCGTGCTCGCCCTGGGTTTCGGCCTGGTCGGAGTGGACCGCTTCCTCATCTCTACCCTTTTTCCGGTGATCGCACGGGACCTCCACCTCGACTATGGCGACATCGGCACGATAACCGGCGTACTCGCAATTGCCTGGGGGCTGGCCGCATTGCTGATGGGCAATCTTGCCGATCGGATCGGTCGTCGCCGCGTATTAGTCGGATCATTGATCCTTTTTTCGCTGCTCATTGGAGCCAGTGGTCTTGCCACCGGCTTGATGGGACTGCTCTTCGTGCGCGTCTTTATGGGAGTAGCGGACGGCGCTTTTACGCCAGCCAGCATCAGCGCCACGATCGAGGCGTCGCCGGCTGAGCGGCACGGCCGCAATATAGGTATGCAGCAAATGACGCTGACCCTTTTTGGTCTTGGCTTTTGTCCTCTCCTCGTCGGCGAGCTTCTCCACTTACTGAATTGGCGCTGGGTCTTCGCGATCTTCATCATCCCCGGCCTGCTCCTTGCCTGGGCGACTTGGCGGCTCGTGCCGACGACTGCGGTTGCGGCTGTGGAAGATGTTTTGCGGAGCCCGCTCCACGATTGGCAAGCGGTTCTGGGATATCGAAATATTCGAGTGCTCATGGCCTGCATGCTCTGCTGGCTGACCTGCCTGGTCACCACGAGTGCTTTCATGCCGAGCTATCTGCTCGATCACCTTAAGCTCAGCTTTGGCGCGATGGGCATGGTGATGTCCGCAATTGGTTTCGGTGCGGCTGCTGGCACGCTTTTCCTGCCTTGGTTGTCCGACTTCTTCGGTCGAACCACCATCATGCTTTTCGCTGCCCTTGGAGCCGGCCTTTCTCTTGCGTGGCTGAACTCCCTGGGAGCTGTACCCATTAAACTGTTTGCGGCTCTGTTTGCCGTTCACTTCTTCAACAACGCACTCATCACCTTGACGGTCGGACCGGTCTGCTCCGAGACTGTGCCGTCAAAATTGATGGCGACGGCTTCGGGCATGGTCATCGCGGCGGGCGAACTCTTCGGCGGGGGCCTCGCACCGATAGTCGCGGGCGAAGTAGCCGACAATTTCGGCATTGCTCACCTACTCTGGCTTCCAATGGCAGCGATGGGCCTGGGCTTTATCCTCTGCATGTTGGTGCGAGAGACCCATACGCCGCCTCCGCTCACCGTTGATCGCGAATTGTGGATACCTTTACCATGAAGAACAAAGTTGTCATTTCCTGCGCAGTCACGGGCGCGATGCACACGCCGACGATGTCGGACCATCTTCCTCTCACACCGGAGGAGATCGCTCAGCAATCAATTGCCGCGGCAGAGGCTGGAGCTGCGATCATCCATCTGCATGCGCGGATTCCCGAAACAGGGCAGCCTACGGGCGATCCCGATGTGTTTGCCCGCTTTCTGCCCATCATCAAGCAAAGCACCGACGCCGTGATCAACATCACGACCGGCGGCAGCCCGACAATGACCGTGCAGGATCGTCTTGCGGGAGCCGTGCGCTTCCAGCCGGAGATGTGCTCGCTGAACATGGGCAGCATGAATTTCGCAATATTTCCGGCGGCCAAACGGATCAACGAATGGAAGCATCCCTGGGAAAGGGATTATGTCGTCAACTCAGATGACTTCATCTTCCGCAACACGTTTCGCGATATAGGCTATATATTGGAGACGCTTGGCGAAGCTGGCACGAAATTCGAGCATGAATGCTATGATGTCGGCCATCTCTACAACTTGGCGCATTTTGTGGACCGTGGTCTCGTCAAGCCTCCGTTCTTTGTGCAGTTGATCTTCGGGATTCTCGGCGGGATCGGTGCGGATCTCGACAATCTCATGTTCATGAAACAAACTGGTGATCGGCTGTTCGGACAGGAAAGCTATCGGTGGTCGGTGCTCGCCGCCGGCCGTCATCAGATGCCATTTGTAACCCAGGCGGCCCTGCTTGGGGGGAATGTCCGTGTTGGGCTCGAGGATAGTCTGTTCATCGAGCGAGGCAAACTGGCGGTGTCGAACGCCCAGCAGGTGGAAAAGATCAAACGCATCCTCGCTGAAATGGGGCTTGAGCCCGCGACACCGAACGAAGCGCGCCAAATGCTCGATCTAAAGGGCGGCGATCGCGTCACATTCTAGAGATGGGGGCCATGTGTCAAAACTAATAATCACCAGCCGAGACGGGCAGGAGCATGTTGTTGAGGCTAGGAATGGCCTCACCGTGATGGAGTTGATCCGTGACGCCGGTATCGATGAGTTGCTTGCTTTGTGCGGCGGATGTTGTTCGTGTGCTACCTGCCACGTCCATGTAGATGCCGCCTTACATTCAATGCTTCCAGAAATGACGGAGGACGAAAACGATCTCCTAGATAGTTCCAACCACAGAACCGAGTCATCGAGGCTTTCCTGTCAACTTACATTCAATGACGCTCTTCATGGACTGCATGTTACAATTGCAGAGGAAGATTGACTGAGATCGTGTAAGGTATGGCCCTGATGGAATCGTATCTGGCGCGAATAATGCGAATGCAACCTAGGTATGATCATAACAATGCGGGGAAATGCGGATGTCTGGTCATTGCATGCCGGAAGCGGCATGAAGAGTTTTCGTAATTATTTTATTCTTAGCGGGCGGCCATATGCGGACGCCGCGGATTTGGCGCAAGATGTTCTTGTTCGCATCAGAGACCCCAAGTGAGTGCGCCTGATTCAAAACTTTTCAGGCTACGTTACACGACAGCGAGAGAGGCAAGCCGGTAATATTTTGCAGATCATCGAGAGTAAGACCCTCGACCATCTCAGCGACAGACGCCCCATTGGGGCCAATATCGAAAACCGCGAGATCGGTATAGACGCGGGACACGCAGGCGAGACCGGTCAGCGGATAAGCGCAGCTCTTGACCAGCCTGCTCTCGCCCTGCCTGGTCAGCAGTTCCATCATCACAATGGTGCGCTTCGCGCCTATGGCGAGGTCCATTGCCCCCCCGACAGCGGGAATCGCGTTTGCATCGGCCGTATGCCAGTTCGCCAGGTCGCCATGGACCGAGACCTGAAACGCGCCGAGTATGCAGATGTCGATATGGCCTCCGCGCATCATGGCGAAGCTGTCCGCATGGTGGAAGTAGCAACCGCCCGGCAACAAGGTAACGGGTTGCTTGCCCGCGTTTATCAGATCCCAGTCTTCATTGCCAGGCGCGGGAGCGGGCCCCATTCCGAGCAGCCCGTTTTCACTTTGCAAGAATATCTCGCGTTCTTTTGGCAGGTAATCCGCTACCTTGGTGGGCAAGCCGATTCCTAGATTCACATAGACGCCCTCCGGAATATCCCGGGCGACGCGAGCGGCCATCTGATCGCGCGTGAGACGTTTCATTCTAGGGTTACCGATCGGGCCGCAGCCGCGCGGTCGGAGGCAGGCGCGATCTCGACAACACGCTGGACGAAGATGCCTGGCGTCACGACAGATTCGGGATCAAGCGCGCCGAGCGGCACGAATTCGCTTATTTGGGCTATGGTCGTTTTGGCGGCCATCGCCATGACGGGCCCAAAATTGCGCGCTGTCTTATTATAGATAAGATTTCCCCATCGGTCGCCTCGATGCGCCTTGATCAGTGCGAAGTCCGCATGCAGTGGATATTCTAGTACGTAATTGATACCATCGATCTCACGCGTTTCCTTGCCTTGGGCGAGTAAGGTGCCGAAGCCCGTGGGAGAGAAGATTGCTCCCAGACCCGCGCCGGCCGCCTGAATGCGGGCCGCCAGATTACCCTGCGGTACCAGTTCCAATTCAATCTCCCCGGCGCGATAACGCGTATCGAAATGATGTGAGTCCGTTTGCCGCGGGAAGGAACAGATGATCTTCCTTACCCTCCCGGCTTTTATAAGCGCGGCGAGCCCCGTTTCGCCGTTTCCGGCATTATTGCTGATGATTGTGAGATCGCTCACGCCGCGTTCGATCAGAGCATCGATCAACTCATCCGGCATGCCCGCGGTGCCGAAGCCGCCGACCATAATTTTTGCGCCGTCAACAATGTCGCTGACAGCCTCGACCGTGCTGCGAACGCGCTTATCAATCATCTCCGTCTCCCGACCCTGTCCTCCCTAAACCGCTGAGTGACTTAGCTGAACGCCATAGCGTATCTAAACATATCTAGTCTTCGCTCTCATCGGTTCCGTTTTCGTGTCTAATCTTCTTACTTAATATCCGTCGCGCACGCACGCCTGCCGCGTCACCGGCCAGTATTATGGGTCGCAAGGACCAGAAATCGCTGCCGCCCATGTTGGCGTGCACCTGTTCAATCATCGGTTCATCCTCCATCTTGAAGGCGTAACCGATCATTTCCTTCAATCGCATACCGACAGCAGGATCGTTTTGACGGCGATTGCGAGCGACCATCCAGAAATAATGCGTGGTAGTTTCGGTCTCCGGCGTCAACAAATGTGCGCTGGGTATCTTTGGATAGTTGTCACCCTTTTCATTAAGGGGCGACATCCCAACATTCAGGAAGAGATGCGAAGGCGCATTCCAGCGCATGCTGGACCGCGCATGTCCGAACTTGACGTCATCATCCCATACAAGCTGAAACAATGGCGAAACAGGTTCGTCATGGATATCAAAATCATGCCAGACAGTTTCGCCTTCCTGGCGAACAGCGACGTGTGAGCGTTCAAAGGCATCCGAAGAGGCGATATTCGGATGAAGAAAAGCGATGTGACTAAGGTCCAACAGGTTGTCAATGACGAGATCATATGGACCCGTTACATGAAGATAGTCTCGATTTGTCGCAAATTGGGGATCTTCGAAAATCTGAAGATCAGGAAGTCTCTCAAGTTCTGCCTGCGCATACTCGCCCGTCCAAACCCAAACGGCACCAAAACGCTCCACCACCGGATAGCTGCGAACGGTCGAATGAGCAGGAGTGGCGCCGTCGCCATGGGGATTTAGGACGCACTGTCCTCCACCGTCGAATTGCAGTCCATGGTAAGGACACTGTAGCACATCGCCAATGACGCGGCCTCTGCCCAATGAGGCGAAGCGATGCGGACATCGATCGGCTATTGCATGGACCGTTCCGCTTTCGGCGCGAAACAATGCGATCCATTCGCCAAGAATTTGAATCCGGGTTGTCGCTCCCACAGAAATACTCTCGCTCCAAGCGGCAACGTACCAGGCATTTGTCAAAAACACAGACATCTTTTGTTCCTCCGCCTTGAACCTCCGCCGACATCCTCAGCATTGAAGCCTAAAATCTGTAGCGACTTCGACGCCGCAGCCTCACGACCAAGTGAAAAGACTTGGTGAGGCTTTTTCACTACGGCCTCAACCGGCAATTTAGACAGTGAGATATCCGCCGTCTACGGCGACGGATTGGCCGGTCACGAAGCTTGCCATGTCTGAGAGGAGAAAGGCTGCGACGGCGGCGGGCTCTTCCGGGAGAGCCAGCCTGTTGATGGGAGATATCATGGTATTGAGAAGATTCTGGTCGGCCTCCACCGCTTCCGACAAGCCCGTTCTTGTTAGGCCGGGGCAGATGGCGTTGACGCGTATGCCCTTCAGGACATATTCGATCGCCGCCGACCGGGTGAGACCCATTACGCCGGCTTTGGCAGCGCAATAGCTACCGAAGCCGGGCACCGCGGCCAAGCCGCCCACCGATGCGGTGTTGACGATCGAGCCGCCGCCGGCGCTGCTCATATGGGCAAGCTCGGCGCGCATGCACAGCCAGACGCTCTTGAGATTGACGTCGATGTTCCAATCCCAGTCCGCCTCGGACATGGTGTCCATCAAGGCCGGCGCCGTGGCTGCCCCGGCATTGTTATGTGCGCAGTCCAGCCCGCCGAACTGCGTTATAGTAGCGTCGATGAGAGCGTCGACCTCGGCCTTCACCGCCACGTTCGCCAATTTGAAAACTGCCTCCCCGTCATTCGCGCGGATCATTTCAATCGTCTCCAGCCCACCGCGCTCGTTGATGTCCGAAACCATCACCCGCGCACCCAGCGACGCCAGCAGGATCGCAGACGAACGACCAATGCCAGAGGCCGCTCCCGTAACCAAAGCAACCTTGCCATCAAAACTAAACCCTTCATACCTCATCACAAACTCCCAAATTATCTCTCATGCTATCGTGTATCGCCATCGGAGATGAAGGTGTTTCTCGGATTAACATCTCCAATACTCGACCTTGGCGATATCTGTAGCGATATAGTTCTAGAGGATGGCTCAGATTATTAAGCGAGCTTTTCGTAGATTGCTAATTTCGTTAAACTTGTATCTTCTTGCACAAGTTACGCGACAACGCCTTGCTCTGCCCTAATCGCCGAGCGGTACTGGAGCCCGTTCAAGAGATTATTGACAAGAGATGCAGCGGACGTGGAGTCGCCGCGTGTTCCAAAAATCACGAAATCGGGTCGAGCAAGCAGGCAATCGATAGCATTCGAGTCAAAATAACTGGAATATTTACCGTCGGTATCCTCAAAGTCAGCGAAGGAGAGTCGCAGGCATCCAATTGCATCGAGCGCCGATTTGGTCTCAGGGCTGAGAACATCGTCAAGTGACGTGCGCGAGAGCAAAACAAAGCCACGGCCTACGACGTCATCGAAGCGCCCGCTTCGTTCACCGACGCGGACTGTGCCTTGAGGCCATATCTTCCCTGTCAACGCAGAACCTTCGGGATCCAGCATCCCCCCATGAAGAGATGGCGTTTCCGGCTTTGTAAGCGCATGGGAGCGGATGAACTCGTCACGCAACCGCGCCTTCTCGGGATCATGTTCATTGGCGATCTTGCCGAGCGCGATCGCCATTTCGGTAATGACGGTTACATGCGGCTTGCGTTCCGTTTCGTACGAATCAAGCAAGCTGTCCGACGCGAGGCCGCGTAACACGAGGTCCAGACGCCAGCTTAGATTCATACCGTCGCGCATCCCCGAACAGGCGCCTTGGCCCATATAAGGCGGCATCGTGTGGCAGGCGTCTCCCGCAAGCAGGATTCGACCGTCGCGCCAGCGTTCGGCGCAACGGGCCTCAAATGTGTAGACGGTTTGGCGGATGATCTCTACGTCCTCCGGACCGAGCCCAAGTCGCTCGCTCAGCCAATGCCAAGCGAATTCCGGCGTTGTGAATTCCGCCACGTCTTCGTCAGGCAGCAAGGCGACCTCAACCCGCAAGCCTTTCGTGCCGATCGGCATATGCATGTGGCCGCGCGCTGGATCACAATGTTGAATGGTTTCCGAGAAACGTTCCGGAAGCGAACGTAGGACTAACATATCGATGTTAACCCAGCGCTCGTTAAAACCCAAATCAGTTCGCTTGATCCCCACCGCTTCGCGAGTGAAACTTCGGGCACCGTCGCAACCCACCAAATATCGACCGCGAAGTTCAACTTCTTCGGATCGCTTGGTGTCTCTTACCTGCAAGGTGACTCCGAGATCGTCTGAACGCAATTGCGTCGCCTCCCAACCAAGCATCCTTTCCACGGAGGGGTGGCTTGCGACGCGCGCATCAATCGCGTCTTCGATGTCAGGCTGATATATGGACAGATCAGCCCAATAGCCGCAGATATCCACTGCGGTATCGCCGGTGCACACGCTTGTTAGTGTTTCCCCCGCGACATTGACAAAACGGTATGTCGCAATCGGAGTCGCATCGCGAAGGGCCTCGTCCACGTTCGAGGTGGCTTGGACAATGCGTGCGGTCTCATCGTCGATATGAGACATTCGCGGCAAACCGTAGAGCTGCGGCCATCGCTCGACGACGGCTACCCGATGCCCCGACTGTCCCAAAGCCGACGCAAGTACCATCCCGCTCGGACCGTAACCCACAATGATGACGTCAAACTCACTAGTCACCGCGTGCAACTCCTGTTCAATTGATCGAGGAACCAGGCGGAGACGAGGGCGTCTCGATCGGTCGCATGGTTGTAAATGGTGTGCTCTCCGTCGGGCCAGGTCATGACGGTCGCGGAGTCGCGATAATCATCGGCGAGATACCCAGCTTGCGCCCCCAAGGGCACCAAGGGGTCAGCGCCCCCTTCGATAATCAGCAGAGGCGCTTTAATGGGCGTTTTCGCCGGATTAAAACTAAACTCCTCCACCTTTGCTTGCAGTTGGGCATCTTTCACGCCAAAGGCTGCCTCCATCTGTTCGCTGACCGTTCTGAATTCGGGCACGGATTGCGTGGGAGCTGCACCGTTGATGCAGCAAGCCGAAATTCGACTGTCACTGGCCGCCACGTGCGCCGCGATCACACCCCCAAAGCTGTTGCCCATCACGCCTACGGAAGGTGCGTAAACCAGTGCCTCGGCTATGAAGGCATTTACGGCTGAAAGGGTATCACGCGACAGAAAGAGCTTCGACGACATTCGCGTCTCGCCCTGCCCGGGAAGATCGCAGATCATCACCGAGAGGCCGCGTCTATTGAACGCGCGCGCCATTCCAAAATAGGCGGATCCCCAACCACTGAGGCCGCCGATGATTATAACCGTTCCCGGCGAGGACTCCTGTGGAAACGTCCAGCCGTATAACTTTCTTTCATCGTCGCCGTGCAGAACAATGCGCCGGTGTGTGGCATGCGATATCTCTGCTGCACGAGCGTAAAGCGCTTGGGATCGGGTAAAAAGCTCCACCTTCCGTGAGCAGTCACGATTAAAGGCAAGTTGCCCTACCATCAGCGCGGCCGCCGCCCATTCAATTTCTTGTGCCGCTCGACATGCCTGAGAGAGAGCAAGTAACTTATCTGCTGACTTCAGCCGTCGCTCGGCGAGTTCGGCTGCAGTTTCGTCCCATCCCAAATGGTCGCCCGACAGCACGCCTAAAGCGGCGGCATCTGTGCTGGACATGCCGTAATCGCGCATCCGCGTCAGGGGTACGGCGCGATGAAGTGCGGCAATTGCCTTTCGACGTTCCTCGAGATCGAAGCCACGGTTTTCGGTTGGTGCCTGCACGCTATCCCCTCCGGCGACCTTTCATAGGCAGCCTTCATCATTGCAACCTTGCAATGATAGATCAGAACCAAGCAAATAATTTGTTGATATCAGGGATATTCGTTTTTCGTATAATTATCGGCTGTCGAGCCGAGAGAGATGGTCAGCTATGCGGCCCGGTTTTCCGGCGCGTGCCTCGGCCTCGAGCCGGTTTACCAGGTCGATCGTGTTGTAGAACCGCACCCTGGCGCCGCTGCGCACACAGGCCCGACCGATCGCGATGGCGAGGTGGGTCTTGCCGGTGCCGGTGCCGCCGACCAGCACGGCGTTGCGCTGGCTGGTGAGGAACGCGCCGGTGGCAAGCTCCCGGACCAGCATCTCGTTGATCGGTGTGGCGGCAAAATCGAAGCCGGCGATCTCCTTGGCGAGCGGCAGCTTAGCGATCGTCATCTGGTATTTGATCGAGCGTGCCTGTTTCTCGTCGATCTCGGCCTTCAGCAGGTCGCCGACCACCCGCTGGGCGGAGTGCTGCCGCTTCACCGCATCCTTGACCACCTCGTCATAGGCATGGCGCATGCCGGCGAGCTTCAGCGTCCCCATCATCTCCAGTATCTCATGCCGTTCCATAAGACCTCTTCAGGCTGTCGTAGCGGGCGCAGTCGGCGACCGGTTCGTGCCGCAACTGCAGCCCCTCGGGCGTCGCGATATTGAGCGGCGGCGGCGGTTGTCGCTGGCGGGTCAGGATATTGAGCACGATGTCGCGGCTGATCGGTCCGCCGCTCAGCGCCTCGATGCAGGCCGCCTCGACGGCATCGAGGCCGTCGGTGACGACGGCGGAGAGGATGCCGACCATCTGGCGATCGCCATCGACGTGGCTGGCAAGGCGTCGGCGGACACGCTCGATGGCGACAGGGAGCGCCCAGTCCTTGAACGGCGCGCCGTTCCTGAGCGCGCCCAGCTTCCTCGCCAGCACCGGCACATAGTGCCAGGGATCGTAGATCGTCTGCTCACGCCCGAACCGACGGGCATGTTCGGCGACCACCTCGCCATCCTGGCGTACGACGATCCGATCGGCGTAGGCGTAGATCTCGACCGGCCGCCCCGCCGCCTTCGCATGCACCGAGTATTTGTTGTAGTCGAACCGCACGAGCAACGTCTTCGACACCGACGCCGGCAGCGCATGGAAGCCGTCGAAGGGACCGCGATAGGCGATCAGCGCCGGGCGGTCGGCGGCCTCGAACACCCCCCAGACTGTGCGATCCTTCAGCTCGGGATGGATGGCGCGCCGCGCATGAGAGATGCAGCGATCGACCAGCCAGGCGTTCATCTCGTCATAGCTCTTGAACCGCAGGCGCGGTGTGAAGAAGCGCTCGCGCACCAGCCCGACCTGGTTCTCGACCTGCCCCTTCTCCCATCCCGACGCCGGCGTACAGGCCACCGGCTCGACCAGATAATGGCCGCACATCTGCTGGAACCGCCGGTTGTACTGGCGCTCGCGGCCGACGAAGATCGCGTCGACCGCGGTCTTCATGTTGTCGTAGATGCCGCGCTGGCAGGCACCGCCGAAGAAGGCGAACGCCCGGTCATGCGCGTCGAACACCATCTCCTGGCTCTCGCGCGGATAGGCGCGCACGTAGAACATCCGGCTGTGGCAGAGCCGCATATGGGCGACCTTCACCATCGCGGTGACCCCAGCGATGACGACGACCTCGTGGCTCCAGTCGAACTGGTAGGCCTCGCCGGGCGCATAGCTCAGCGGCACGAACGCCGCCGCCGTCGCGACCGACCGCTCGCGATGCCAGCCCGCCGCGAAGCGCCGGACCGCGTCGTAACCGCCGCGATAGCCAAGCCCTTGCAACTCCTCGAACACCCGGATCATCGTCAGCCGCTCGCGACGCGCCTTGCGCTCGTTCGCCGCCAGCAGCCCCTCCAGATCGGCTGCCCACGGACCCAGCTTCGGCAGCGGCTGAACGCTCCGCTCATACGAGAACGCCGTCTCGCCCGACCGCACCACCTTGCGCACCGTGTTCCGCGACACGCCAAGATCCCGCACGATCTCCTTGATCGACTTGCCCTTGACGAAAAACTCGCGCCGGATCCGCGCCACCGTCTCCACGATCAGCATCTCCCCGATCGCCCCCGCTCAAAGCGAGGACGCTGAACCGCTTCCGTTCAGGGGGTCAAAATTGCACGCCGATCAGCCCCCACAGGGGTCAATATTCCACGCCGATTCACAATCGTCTTGAGCATGGCGACGACGGCGGGGCGCTGCTTGGCGCCGACATGCGCTAGCGCGTTGCGCATCCAGTGCACCCGGCAGCGTTGTTGGGTTGCATTGAACACTTTGCCTGCGGCGCCGCGCAGCCCCTTGTGGTCGTCGGAGATGACGAGCTTCACACCGCGCAGGCCACGATCGGCGATCGAGCGCAGGAAGTTTTTCTAGAACGGTTCCGCTTCGGAAGGACCGCTCGCGACGCCGAGCACCTCGCGCTTGCCGAGCGTGTTGACGCCCACCGCCACTATCACGGCGGTCGAGACGATCCGGCCGCCCTCGCGGTCCTTCAGGTAGGTGGCGTCGATCCACAGATATGGCCATTCACCTTCGATCGGGCGGTTGAGGAAGGCGTTCACCCGC
>Ga0366751_1056_pt1 | contig 18752 bp, 17 predicted proteins | sample BONcelHN113001D5_FD_207087 | JGI IMG/M metagenome (GOLD analysis project Ga0366751, IMG submission 207087) | Enriched cells from coal bed in the Powder River Basin, Montana, United States - BONCAT cells N11 rep1 HSBNCT.N11.300.1.D5 ...
GCTTTGACGCCTGTTTTATTCCAGCTGTCTTCGGGCATGTTTAAAGGCAGTTCTCAAGCCTTCTTCCAGGGTGGGATGGTAAAAGGGTTTCTCCAGGATCTCATCCAGGCTTAACCCTTCAGAGATCATCCAGCATAATAGATGCGCCATATGTTCAGCAGACTCAACGAACAGTTCGCTTCCCAGAAACTTGCGGGTTGCTGTTTCGATATAAACTTCGACAGCCCCTTGGTTTTTACCCAACACCATGGCCCGGCCCTGGTTTTTGTAAGACACAAAGCCGGTGACAAATTCAGCTTTGGATTGCGTCAGCTGCTGAAAGCTCTGTCCAACAATAGTTATTTCTCATTAGTGTGTTAAGGTAAAAGTAAATTCAATAAACTCTTTACTATAGCCGTGGCATCCAATATTAAGTGAGTGTTGGGGCTATTTTTAGCGCCCCTCTTTGTAATATTCTGGTTTTTAATTGCTATAGCATGTTTATGCATACGAACATGATTAATTTCAATAAAGGTCTATTCTATATCCGCATCATTTGGTAATAAATTTAATATTTTGAATTACTTATTGGTTTTAGACCCTGAAGTGAACTTCTTAACCATGGAGTGGGTTTACCAAAGACCTTCGGTAAATCATGCCAAGGACAGCCTGTTCGATTTCGATAAAGGATGGCTTCAATAAATAATCTTAAATTACATTTAAAATAAATATCGAAATGACTGAGAAGGATGTTCAACTTTGCTAAATGCTAATCAATCTGTAAGGTATGAGGCATAACCAGAAGTAAGTTTGGGTTGCCGATTGAATCTTATTTTCTCGCTAATTTTTTAGTACAGTAAAGGTCAATAAATTCTAATCTTTTCAAACTTTAAAAATTGTATGATTTTTAATAATTTTATGCTATAAAATTATAAATCGGCATAAAAATTGCTTACAATAAGTGTGCAAAGAAGAGTAGGGGTGTTATGAAGTTATCGGTTGGATTAAGAGTTGCGAACTCCTTGTCGTTGACACCGCAGTTGCAGCAAGCCATTCGTTTGCTTCAACTATCTAGTTTAGAACTCGAGCAAGAAATTCAAACTCAACTCGATAGTAATCCTTTATTAGAAAAAATAGAAGAACAGGAAAATATTGAAAGTCTATCTTCTTTGGAAGAACAGGAACATGATAATAAAGACCTAACCAATGAATTAAATGCCAATACTTTACCTGATGATTTACCGGTTGATACCGATTGGGATGATGTTTATACGCATCAGCCCACCAGTCTAGGTTTATCTGAATATGAAGAGCGTGAAGATAATCGTCAAGGGCATTTAGGTTTAAAAGAGCATATGCTTGAACAGATCAATTTGTTGCATTTTTCTCAAGTCGATCAGCTGATTGCACACTGTATTGTGGACTCTTTAGATGAAAAAGGATTTTTAGATGCAGAAATTCCCGAAATAACCACTTCTGTTCAGCATTTATTAGAGTCAATGGATTTTGATGACGAAGTTGAGGATGATGAAGTCGTTGTAGTTTTAAAACATATTCAGCATCTTGATCCTCCCGGTGTGGCATCACGTAATTTGGCTGAATGCTTGCTGGTTCAATTAGAAAGTTTACCTGTACAAACAGCGTATCGTCGTGAGGCAATGACTTTATTGAGTCATTATGAATTATTGATTTCCAATGAGTTGGCAAAGTTAGTCAAGCAGACGGGTTTAAATCCAGATCAGTTGAAATGTGCGGTTGACCTGTTAAAAACATTAAAAGCCTATCCTGGCATGGAATTTGAGGAAAAAGATTCTGATTATCAAATTCCAGATGTGGTGGTAATGAAAAAAAACGCCCATTGGCAGGTGCAGTTAAATCCAGATATCATGCCGAAATTACGCATTAATTCATTTTATGCCAATATGATTAAGCGTGCCGATCAAAGCAATGATAATCAATATTTACGTAATCAAATGTTAGATGCAAAAAATTTTATTAAAAGTGTAGATGAACGCCATAAAACCTTATTAAAAGTTGCAACTTGTATTGTTGAACATCAAAAAATGTTTTTAGAAATTGGTGCAGAAGGGATGAGACCTTTGGTGCTACGTGAGATTGCTGAAGAGGTAGAGTTACACGAGTCTACAGTGTCGCGTGTAACCACCAACAAATTTATGCTCACCCCACGCGGTTTATTCGAGCTGAAATACTTTTTCTCTAGTCACGTGGCAACAACTTCGGGCGGGGAAGCATCTTCCATTGCCATTCGGGCCAAAATTAAAAAGTTGGTTTCTGAAGAAAACCCACGTAAACCCTTATCAGATAATATTATTGCTAATTTATTGAAAGAAGATGGGATTGATGTGGCCCGTCGAACGGTGGCTAAATATCGAGAGTCGTTACATATTCCTTCATCTTCTGAACGAAAAGTCTTGATCTAAATTTTAAAGTGTGGCTATTCTAGAGATTCATTATGACAAGATAATGAATCTCTTTTTACTTAAGGAATAGTTGAAATGATTTAATGTTAAATGCGCAGGATTGTATTTTTTGCTGTCATTAGGTCGGCTTGGCTATTCTTTTCTAATCCTAAAAGAAGGTGAGGGATAGAACTATGCAAATAACAATTCGTGGTCACCATTTAACTATTACCCCTGCAATTGAAGAAAATATTCGCCTTAGATTTGCGCAAATGATAAAACATTTAGATCAAGTAAACAGTATGCAGGTCAAACTTTCAAAAGATCATCAAATAGACAAAATTACTAAAAAAGGCAGTGACAATCACATTGCTGAAGCGATTATTCGTTTACCCGGGATAGAGATGTTTGCCCAGGCCAGTGCCGATGATATGTATGCGGCGATTAAGAAGCTAACAGAAAAACTAAAAAGACAATTACACAAATACCGGAAAATGCAAATTGGATCTCAGCCTGTGCTTGCATAGTTTGATTTTTAAACGAAAAGAGGTTTTTTAGAGACCTCTTTTTTATGTATAAAATGTTATGCGTTAATGATTTATTTTTCATATTTATAGTAAAATGGCAGGTTTTTACACCGTTGGTCCTATAAGAGGTCTTTGTGATGAATAGTGAACAGCTCACTGAAATTTTAAAAGCTGCTTTTCCAGAGGCTGAAGTTGCAGTTAGTGGGCAAGGCGGTAAGTTTGATCTTCGAATCGTCGATGAGCAATTCGAAGGCAAGCGCCCAGTCGCACGTCAACAAACGGTTTATGCTCCGTTAAATTCATATATTGCCAGCGGTGAAGTACACGCGGTAACTATTCGTGCAATGACCAAAGAAGAATGGCGTAAAGCAAGCTTATTCGGAGCTTAGAACTAAATGGATAAATTTTTAATTCAGGGCGGTGTTAAGCTCGAAGGTGAAGTGCGTATTTCGGGTGCGAAAAATGCAGCATTGCCTTTACTTGCAGCGATGATTCTTGCTGATACGCCAACCACCTTAACCAATGTGCCTAATCTTAAAGACGTAAATACACTAGTGAAACTGATTGCGGGTCTGGGTATTCAAATGTCTTATGAAGGTGACACGGTTAAGGCTGATACCTCTACATTGAACAATCAGTTTGCACCTTATGAACTGGTCAAAACCATGCGAGCTTCAATTTTGGTGCTTGGTCCATTGCTGGCGCGCTATGGTAGTGCACAAGTGTCGCTTCCAGGGGGGTGTGCCATTGGTTCACGTCCTGTCGATCAACACTTAAAAGCATTAGAAGCTTTGGGTGCTGAAATTGAAGTGGAAAATGGTTATGTGCATGCCAAAGTGGACGGTCGTCTAAAAGGTGGCGAAGTTATCTTTGACATGGTGACTGTAGGTGGTACTGAAAATATTCTCATGGCTGCAGTTGTGGCTGATGGAGTGACCACGATTCGTAATGCGGCGCGTGAACCAGAAATTACTGACCTTGCGCAAATGCTGATTAAAATGGGCGCAAAAATTGAAGGCCTAGATACGGATACCTTGGTAGTAACGGGTGTTGAAAGCTTGCATGGCTGTGAATATGCGGTTGTTGCGGACCGTATTGAAACAGGTTCGTACTTAGCTGCTGCTGCCATTACTGGCGGTAAAATCAAAACTACGCATACCGATCCATCATTGCTCGAATCTGTTTTGGATAAATTTGAAGAAATGGGTGCGGAAGTAACTCGTGGTGATGACTGGATTGAACTCGACATGATGGGTAAACGTCCAAAAGCAGTCAGCTTCCAGACCTTGCCACATCCAGAGTTCCCAACAGATATGCAAGCACAGATCATGGCGGTAAATGCCATTGGTCGTGGTTTTGCCACTATTTCTGAAACGATTTTTGAGAACCGTTTTATGCATGTGCCTGAACTTTCACGTATGGGTGCAAATATTCAGGTTGAAGGTAATGATGCTGTTGTGACTGGAGTGGATAAACTTTCTGCAGCACCAGTGATGGCAACCGATTTACGCGCTTCATTCTCTTTGGTTCTTGCAGCTTTAGCTGCAGACGGAGAAACATTGATTGACCGTATTTATCATATTGACCGCGGTTATGAAGATATTGAAGCGAAGTTACAGGGTTTAGGTGCCCAAATTAAGCGAGTAAGTTAATGAGCGATATGAGAAACGATGATCCAAACTTTGACGTAATGGGCAATTTTGATCATGGTTTGACTTTAGCATTAAGCAAAGGACGTATCTTAAAAGAAACTTTACCATTGCTTGAAACAGCAGGAATTAACTTGCTGGAAGATCCAGACAAATCACGTAAGTTAATTTTTCCAACGACACATAAGCAAGTGCGTATTTTAATTTTACGTGCATCTGATGTACCCACTTATGTTGAAAATGGCGCAGCAGATATTGGTGTCGCGGGTAAAGATGTGTTGATGGAACATGGCGCGCAAAATGTGTATGAACCATTGGACTTGAAAATTGCTGTATGTAAACTCATGACAGCCGGTAAAGTGGGGATGGAACGTCCGAAAGGTCGTTTAAAAATTGCCACTAAATACGTAAATTTAACCCGTCAATACTATGCAAGCCTTGGTGAGCAAGTGGATGTGATTAAACTTTACGGTTCAATGGAACTTGCACCACTTGTGGGTCTAGGTCATTACATCGTCGACGTGGTTGATACTGGTAATACGCTGCGTGCTAATGGTCTTGAGCCGCTTGAAGAAATTTGCAAAGTTTCTTCACGTCTGATTGTGAATAAAGCCAGCTTTAAACGTAAGCAGACTTTATTGAATCCGATTCTGGCCCAGCTTGAAAAAGCAGTAGATGATCGTGAAAAAGCAAAACAAGCTTAATTTCTTGTTTTAATAAAAACCGTCCAATTGGGCGGTTTTTTTTATAGCTCATAAAAATGTATACAAACATGAGTTTAATCAATTTTACCGAAAGCTATTTCCAATAAAACTCAGAGTGATAGTCAGAGCTAACTACCGACAAATGCAGATAAAACAGGTAAACTAAAGCTTCCCTTTATTTTCATTGTGGATAAATTGATGCGACGTTTATCGACTCAGGATCAAAATTTCAAACAAGTCTTTGCTGATTTGTTGGCTTTTGAAACCGTGAGTGACCCAGAACTTTTAAAAAACCGTAGATCAAATCATTGCTGATGTGCGTCAGCATGGTGATGCTCATGTTCTTAAACTCACTCAACAGTTCGATCGACATCCAGCGCATCAGTTTTCAGATCTTGAACTTACTCAAGAACAACTCAAAACGGCCTTTGATGGTTTGGAATCGGAAGTTCGTGAAGCTTTAGAATTGGCTGCAAATCGAATCCGTGAGTTCCATCAAGCGCAAAAGCAGGATGACTGGACTTATGTGGATGCTTTAGGCAATACACTGGGGCAAAAAATCACGCCGCTTGATCGTGTCGGGATTTATGTGCCGGGTGGCCTAGCCTCTTATCCGTCTTCAGTGTTGATGAATGCTGTACCTGCGCATGTTGCTGGTGTTACTGAAATTATTATGGTGGTTCCAGCGCCGAATGGCGAGTTGAATCCATTGGTGTTGGCTGCGGCTTATTTGGCAGGTGTGACTCGTGTATTTACCATCGGTGGTGCACAAGCTGTAGCAGCTTTGGCATATGGTACAGAAACTGTTCCGGGCGTAGATAAAATTACCGGTCCAGGTAACCGTTTTGTTGCAGCTGCCAAACGTGCTGTGTTTGGCCAAGTCGGTATCGACATGATTGCCGGACCTTCTGAAATTCTGGTTTATGCCGAAGGTAAAAATAACGCGAAATGGCTGGCAATGGATCTATTGTCACAAGCTGAGCATGATACTGTGGCTCAAGCTGTGTTCATTACACCCGATGAACAGCTTTTAAATGATGTTGAGCAAGCCATTGAAGACCATCTAGCTGAATTGCCTAAAGCTGAAATTGCACGTACATCTATTGCCAATCGTGGGGCTTTGGTTTTGGTGAAAGATCGTGCCGAGGCGATTGATTTAATTAATCAAGTTGCTCCTGAACATTTAGAGCTTTGCTTGGATGAAGCACAGGAAATGGCTGAAGATATTCGCCATGCGGGTGCAATTTTTATGGGGCGTTATACGCCTGAAGCCATTGGCGACTACTGTGCAGGTCCAAATCATGTTTTGCCGACCTCGGGTACAGCACGATTCTCGTCACCGCTGGGCGTGTATGATTTCCAGAAGCGCTCAAGCCTGATCATGTGTTCGCAAGAAGGCGTGAAAACTTTAGCGAAGACCGCTGATGTATTAGCGCAGCAAGAAAATTTGGATGCGCATGCGAGATCAGCAAGATATCGTTATCAATAATATAAATTTAAATCCCTCATTTATTCAGTAATGAATCTTCCTCTCCCTATGGGAGAGGTTAGGAGAGGGGGAAATATTTAACTCAGTTTGGGAGTCATAAACCTCTCCCAAACCCTCTCCTAGAAGGAGAGGGCTTACGCGAAAGTAAGTTGAGTGCATTAAAGAGATAAAAACAATGTCTACCATCACGACACAACAAATGCGTTTTTGGAGTCCAGATGTACGTGAATTGGAACCGTACACACCGGGCGAACAACCGAAAATTCAAAATTTATTGAAACTGAATACCAATGAAAATCCGTATCCACCTTCTCCAAAAGTGGTAGAAGCGGTACAAGCAGTATTAGAAAACTCAGCCGATGTATTGCGTTTATATCCAGATCCAGATGCCTCTGCATTAAAGCAAGCCATAGCCGCTCAACAAAATGTTGATGTAAGCAATGTCTTTGTCGGTAATGGTTCAGATGAAGTGCTCGCCCATATTTTTAAAGCATTTTTTGTGCAAGAGCAGCCATTACTCTATCCCGATATTACTTACAGCTTCTATCCCGTTTATAGTCAATTCTTTGGGGTAAAAACCAAAGTTTTACCCCTCAATAATGCTTTTGAAATTGTGGTGGATGACTATAAACAAGCCAATGGTGGCATCATTATCACTAATCCGAATGCACCAACCAGTATTGCATTGGGATTGTCTGCAATTGAGGAAGTATTGCAAGCGAATCCTGACTCAGTGGTGGTGATTGATGAAGCATATGTTGATTTTGGTGCAGAATCAGCAGTGAATTTAGTGGAAAAATATGAAAATTTAGTCGTGTGTCAAACCACCTCTAAATCACGTTCATTGGCGGGTCTACGTGTGGGATTTGCGATTGCTCAGCCCCATTTAATTGCCGCGCTGGAAGCGGTAAAAAATAGCTTTAATTCATATCCAATGGATCGTTTTGCGATTGCAGCTGCTGTGGCTTCATTTGAAGATCAAACTTATTTTGAAGCACAATGCCAAAAAGTGATTGATAGCCGTGAAAAGGTAGTTACTGATTTAGAAGCGATTGGTTTTAAGATTTTACCTTCAAAAGCCAACTTCATTTTTGCCTCACTCCTAAGTAAAGATGCAGCTGAATTAGCAGCTGAATTACGTGAACGCGGCATTATTGTACGCTATTTCAATAAGCCTCGTATTAATCAGTATCTACGTATTACTATTGGTACAGATGAACAAAATCAACGTCTTGTTGATACTCTAAATGAGATTTTGGCTTAAGGTCTTTTTAAAAGAGCTAATTTAGGATTTTTTCTGCCATGTATTGAGTAAATCGAGCATGGCAGAAACTTTATCAAAACATTCCTGATATTCTGCATCACAATCAGAGGCAATGGTAATTCCACCACCTGCCCAAATAGAAACATCTTCCTGATATTTTTGGATGGAACGAATTAAAATATTCCACGAGCCTGTACCATCAAAATTAAAATAGCCCATTGATCCACAATAAGCTCCGCGAAGGGCCCCTTCAACCTCATCAATAATCTGCATTGCGCGAATTTTTGGCGCACCCGTAATCGAACCTCCAGGTAATGCAGACATTAACACCTTAAAGGGATTAATATCTTGCTTTAATGTTGCAGTGACTTCACTGACCATATGATGAACTTGATTAAAAGATTCGATTCCAAAAAGTTGCGGTGTTTTTACCGAACCTGTTTCTGCATATACACTTAAATCATTGCGCAGTAAATCGACAATCATCACATTTTCAGCCTGATCCTTTTTCGAATGAATCAGGTTTTTTTTGGATTGTTCATCTTGTTTCGGATCAGCATAACGGGGCATTGTACCTTTGATTGGTCGAGTGACAATTTTTCGATTTTCTTCAAAATTAATAAACAATTCAGGTGAACAGCTTAATAGTTCAAAGTCATCAATCTTTAAATAACCAGAATAAGGTGCATCGGTGAGTTTCCAAAACTTTTCAGCTGTAGCTAATAAACATCCTTGAGCTTTTGCTGTAAATTCTTGAGTCAGATTAATTTGATAGCAATCACCGGCTTTAATATAGTCTTGAATTTTCTTAAAGGCAGTTACATATTCATGTTTATTCCAGCGTGCATTGCAAGGTTGATTGAGGGAGAAAGAGGGGTGTCCTTTGTATTTTATTGCGTTCTGAATCACTTGAAAAATGCTTTCAGCTTCATCTTCATCGCTAAAAAAAGTCCACCCCTTAGAGGTAAGTTTAAGATAACTGCGATAAATACCTAAAAAGAAAGACGGCTGCTTTTTTTCTCTAATATAAACTTGTTGTTGTGCTGCATGATCATAACTGATAAAGCCAATCAATCCACCATTAAAATCAGAATGGTAGGTTTGAGTATTTTTTTTAAAAAAATGACTAAAATTAATAGATTGTGATTTTTCTTGATATTGATGGAGCGAAACTCGTGTGAAATTTTGAGTGACCTCGCCTTGCTTAAGCAGATATTCAGATGCAAAAAAAGCGATCACAGGTTGGTTTACATTTTTCAAGTAAACCAGATGACTGAGATGCGATAAAGAAGACAGGATTTGAGCTGTATTAAGCCATTTTTCAGTCAACAGTTTTTTAAAAAAAACAGGATTATCCATACGATGTTAAATTATAAAATGTTATACAGAGATAACGTATTCTATAACAATATTTATGCATAAAAACTGTAAATACCGTTTATCGGTAACATATGGATTACGACCAACAGCAGTTGAACAAAAAATGACACACCTATAACTTTAGTAGGGCAAATAGGCTGCTCAAGGAAAGATTTCATTGTTGTCCAAAAATAAAAAACAACATGGGATATCGAGTGGTTGACAATCAAAAAAATAATACTCTTGGGAGAGTACGAAATGAAAAAATTTACTAAACTTGCTTTAGTTTCTTCATTAGCAATTAGTGCAAATGCGATGGCAATGCAAGCAATGGATGATGCTTCGCTAGGTGCTACAACTGGTCAAGATGGTATTAACATCGGGATTGGTATTTCTAGAATTACCATTGATAAAATGTTTGTTCATGATAATGATGGTTTAAGTACGAAAGATGCTTCTGGTGTAAGTACTCCTGTTACTGCTTTAGGCGGTACTGGTAATGCAGGTGCTATTTCAATCAGAGGTGCAACAAATTCAGAGACAATCACATTAACCAATGGTTCTACAATTGATCGTAAAGACCAAGGTATCTTTATTGGTGCAAACTACCAACAGTTGTTAGCTACTGGTAATCTTGCTGATTTACAAATTGATAGTGATGCTGGGGCAGGCAATGGTAATACTGCATTTATCAATATCGCAGCTCAAGTTTCTGGCTTGGAAATTCACCTTGGTGAGATTGGTGTAACTGCATCTGGTACAAATGATCCTTCAGCTAATATCCGTCGTGGCGGTAATGATGCCAACTACAATGCAATCATAAGCGGTTTGTCTGTTAAAACAGGTAAAATGACTGCAAATATTCAGTTGGGTGCAGCTCCTCAAGGTGCAATGATTAAATTAGACAGTAAAATGATTGGTGGTCTTGAAATTAAAAACTTAGGTATTCTGGACAACTCAACAAATGGTGCCTTAGTTGCACAAATTCCAGGTACTCCTCCAACTAATATTACTACAACAGGTCCGGGTGAAATCTTCATTGAAAGCATCAAGGTTGCTGATGCAGGTACAAATGATTTAACCATGAAAGCCAGTGTAAGTGTGTTTGGCGAGTCAGCAGCGAATAAAGGATTTGTACGTATTGTAAGCACAAATGACAAAATTGATAATTATGTTAAAGGCATCCATTTAGGTAGCCGTGCTGGTGGTTCTATTGGTGATGTAGAAGTTCAAGGTCTACAAACATTCTATGGTGCTAACTATACTAAAGGCTCTGTAATTAGTATTTCTGGTCGTTAATTTTATATAAAAAAAGCGCGTGAAATCACGCGCTTTTTTTTACAAAAATAATGTGAAATTTTTCAAAAAACCTAAAAAAAAGATGTTTTTTTTTATAAAAAAGGGTATCTTCCTTTTTACATGGATGTAGAGCATTAGCTCTAAAAAAATAATGAACAAAGGCGCGTCATGCCGATAACTAGAAAAGTTAAAAGATATGTTAGAGATTGCATTAGGCTCGGCATTGATGTACTACTTTGCCACAGAAGCCTTTGATATTAAGAAAAAACCCGCAGAAGCGGTCTATTACACAGAAACTTTGGATTCTCGACAAGATTCATTTAACCGGATGCATAGAGAGCCTGTCCTTATTAAACCCGCTTTACAAGATCAATTTCGTGGCATTGTTCGCCAAGCCTATGACTATAGTTGTGGATCTGCCGCCTTAACAACATTGTTAAATGGTTATGTAGGAACACAACTGTCTGAACAACAAACTATGGAAGGTCTTCTAAAGTTTGGAGAAACTGAAAAAATCGTTGAACGTCGAAGTTTTTCTTTGCTAGATATGAAGCGCTTTGTAGGAGCGTTGGGCCTAGATAGTGGGGGATATAAAGGTGAGTTTTCAGATTTAATAAAACAGGCAGAACCTGCAATCGTACCAATTTCATATGCAGGGTTTAAGCATTTTGTTGTTTTTAAAGCCTATAAAAATGGCCGCATTTATGTCGCTGATCCTGCACTGGGGAATATCAGTTTTGATGAGCAGCGTTTTAAAGAAATTTGGGAAAACAATACACTTTTTTTAATTAATGTGGCGCCTGAACAGCGAAAAAATTTATTGGCTCTGCATGATTCAGATTTAAGACATGTGGATGATGCCACTGTTAATCGTTATGCTTTTATTAATATACAATATCCGCAATTTTATATGGAAAAGATTGCTGATAAAGCATCAACGATTCGTTTAGATAAAAACTTAAATGAAGAATCAGAGAGCTTTGGTGCACCGACATATAATTTTTTACGACTTTATTACAAGAGTAAATAGCGTTTAAAAGTAGCAGATTAAAAAAATAAAAATGGTGGGATGGGATATGAATCGTAAATGGATGAACAAAACCTTATTGGCCTTGAGTATTCAAATGACAATAGGGATTGCATATGCAGAGGAACCAGCACTGGGGGAATATGAGGTCGTCGATCAACAGGAAACAGAAGTTGAATCTACTCCGTCACAGACTTTAAATGAACAAACGACAGCAGTAGTAAATGCTGAGGTAGAAGAGTCAGCACTCGGCGAATATGAAGCTGTCGAGGAACACCAGGAAACAGGGGCAGCAGTACTACCTGTAAATACTAATTCTCTAGTGCAATCACAGCCGGCAGATGAACGTTCACAAGCATCTTCAGCCTTGCAGCAGCAAGAAGGGGATGCGAGTAAAGAAACTAATTTACAAGAAGTTTTTACTTCTAATGAAAGACAGTATTCATTAATTAAAAAAGGTGATATTTCGTCTTATTATGATATCGATTATACCTATTATCGTGATACACAAATTGATGCTGAAATGGCGAGAGGACAGCTTTACCAACTGCGAGTTCAAGAAAATGCGACCCACTCAATTACTAATACTTTTACTGCACAATACGGCATTTTGGATAATTTGACATTTACGGCTTCGCTCCCTTTAGTCGCAAAAACAGATTTATTAAAAGATGCCTCTACCGCGGGTTTAGGTGATATTTCTTTTGGTGCACGTTGGGAACCTTTCCCACTTAAAGCTGGTCGTTTACCTTTAATCCTGTTTGGTAATATATCTACTAAAACCGGTGATAGCCCATATGAAATAAATGCTGCAGATGATTTATCCACGGGTAAAGGCTATTACTCTGCGGGCGTTGGTGCAAGTACACGTAAATATATAGATCCAGTGGTACTTTTTGCCTCTGTTTCCGCAAATTATGGATTTAAAGAAACTGGACTTAATCAACGCCGTGGTTCGCGCGTTATTGATGAGTTTACACCAGGAATTAGCGGTGGTTTTGCCTTTGGTTTTGCTTATTCATTCAATTACGATGTTTCTATGACTATGTCATATCAGCAAAGTTTTAATACGGGATCAGAGTTTACTTATAGTTCAGGTGAAAGCTATTCACCTGCTGATCAAACCAGTTCTACTTTAGCAATTTCATTAGGTGTTCGTGTTTCACCCGAGACAATTGTAAATGGAACTGTGGGTATAGGCTTAACCGAAGATGCACCTGATGTATCTTTGGGTTTGTCATTCCCACTTGATATTTTAGGTTTCGGCAAGAAACTACGCTAAGAGGGTGGTCGTATGTATAAGATTCGACTTCGCCCGTTAGCCGCAGCAATTATCATATCGGGCTGTTCAAGTGCAACTTTTGCTCAATTAGGAACCAATTTATCTGTTGATATCAGATCATTGAGTATGGGGAATGCGGTTACTGCAGATCCTCCCGGAATTAGTGCAATTCATTTTAATCCTGCAGCCTTGACTAAAATTGAAGGCTTGCAAACTGACGTACAAGGTATCCTTGCTAATTTCGATATTAAGCGAGAATTCTCGGTTCCTCCAGGCTATAACGTATTTGGTTATTCTGATGATCCAATGGTATGTAATGATGGACCTGAGGTGTCTTCAGATTTATGTACCGACTTTAAAGGGACCGTTAGTGGTGATGTAGAATACGTAAGTTTATATGTACCCGTATTAAAAAAGATGGTTGATCTTGGTGAAGGTTTTCCATTGGCAGCACCTACAGCAGGTATTGCTTACAATCCGCCAGGTTCCAAAACAACTTTTGCGACTGCAATGTATGCACCGTTGGTTGCCGGTTTTGGTGCAGAAAATGGAAACCCAAGTAATTATATGGGGCAACAAGTTGCTCTAGAGCGGATTACATATTTATCCCCTTCTATTGCATATGAAGTAAATGACCATTTATCGGTTGGCGCTTCTGTAGGGATGTCATATCAAGCCATTGGGCTAAAAACAGATTTACGTTTTCCAAATGAATTGATTGGTATGTTGCGCATGATCGATGAGGTTGTCTGCACACCTTTTAAAGAAAACTCAGATATCATTACTGATATTTTATTACTCGGTATGTGTAATACCGAAGAGGGGATGAACCCATTTGGCCGATTTGGTCAAATGCAACTAGCTTTAGAACAGTCGCTAAGTCCGAGTTATAACCTCGGTGTTTTGTGGGAGCCGACTGAAGATTTTAGCTTCGGTATGGTCTATCAAAGTGCGGCAAAAATGCGTTTGAAAGGTAAGTATCATATTGATAATGCCAAAGCACCACGTGAATTAATTAAAGGCTTAATGTCATCGCCTACTGGACAAATTCTTGCAGCAATTTTAGGTTTTCCAAATGCTGTACCTGCCAGTGAGTCTGGGCTTGTTTCAATGGACTTTGAATATCCAGCACATTTTCAAGCAGGGATAAAATATAAGCTTTTACCCGATTTACAGGTCAATTTTGATGTAGGTTGGACAGACTATAAGGCTTGGGACAAATTTAAATTTGAGTTTGACCGACAAATTTCAGCATTAAAAATAGCCAAGTTGCTCTCTGAAAATATTGGAGATACTTCATTAGCTTTGCCTATGGAATTTACTTCACCTTGGAGTTTTGGAATAGGTGTTGAATATTCTGCGACGGATCGTTTGAAATTACGTGCTGGATATGAACCACGTAGCAGTGCTATTCCTGATGGTCGAAGAAATACAATGATTCCCATTAACAATGCGCAATTGTTTGGTTTGGGTGTCGGCTATCGTTTTGATGCTGAAACTGATTTAGATTTATCAATTGGTTTTTTACGTAGTAAAGATAATATTCCTGCCAATTCGAGTTGTTTATCTAACTGTACTGGGGTAAATAATATTTTATTGAATCCATATGCGGGTTTAAATGTCAAAACAGATACCAAAATAACGATTTTAGGATTGAACTATAGAACGAGATGGTAAGCGATTTGAAAATAATGAGAGGGAATTCATTTGTGAAATCAATACTTATGCTATGTGTAGCGCAGGTATCTTTTTCATATGCAGGCGAGTTTTATACTATTATTGGCCCTGATGGTCGACCGATGATCGTACAACAACCCATCCAGTCAAAACCTAAGGTTGCTGAAGCTTTAAAGGTGCAGCAACCTCTAACTACAATTCAAAACAATGTACAAGAAACACAAACACAAAAAACTGTAACTGAAATAAAGTTATCTAAACCTGCACAATTACCAGTAGAAAATGGATCAATTTCTGCTGTAACTAAAAAAAATAATTCAGCTCTTGTGAATAAAAAAGAGCATAAGCACCCTCTAGTTCAAGTTGAATCAAAAAATGTAGAACAAGTAAAAGATGTTTCAAATGCCCAACCAAAGCTTAAAAATGAGGAAACGAAAGTTCATTTGTCCGATACTTTAGTCAAGCAAGAAGAATCTGAAAGCACGGATACTTTTACGATGATTTCTGGTGAAAAATATATTAAAAATGAATACTTGGAAAATAAAGAATTTAATTTAGAAGGGAAAAAACGCTTTTACGCTATGCCTGAAGGGATCATTGATATCAAGCATGGAACGACACGTTTACAAACGGTTGAGCGTGAAAAAGGAGTAAGTAAATCTCTGCTGCAATCAATTTTTAAAAAGAATCAAAAACAGAATACTGGCCCGATTACATTGTCATCGACTTATTATCGGGTTTCTCAAGCAGATGCCATTAAAAGTTTAGGTCAACAATGTATTAAGGATAAAAAAATTAGAAATGCGAAAACCCTCAGTTTGGATAAGGACCTTAATATTTGGCCTCGTGCCCCATTAAAAGAACAGTTTGATTTTGAAATTGTGAAAGTTTCCAATGCAATTCAGAATATTCAGATTAGCTCTTATGCATCACGACAACAGAATCCGACCTTTTATTGGCCATTTGTGGTTTTTTTAGATTCGAGTGGTTGCGTGCTTGAGGGTACTGGGGGGTTTAAAAATAATGAAAATGTTCAATCTTTTACAACATATCAAAAGATTGAAGGAATCGTTCATATTCCTGCTCAAAGTCAATATATATTATTGACTCCTTTAGCTAGTGCAATAGATTTGGAAAACAAAGCGCTCACCAATCAGGGGCAATTAAAATTAATAGCAATTCGCTAAGGATATAAGAAGAGAACTAGGATGAAAAATAAGTATTTACTCCCTTTTGCTTTAACAACATTAATGGCTGGTTTAAGTGGTTGTGGTGGTGAAAGCGCCAATATTATCCCGGAAGCTTATGATTCGAGTACGGAAAATGGTGCATGTACTGTAGGTACGAATGGCTGTGTGCAATTTGCATTGGACTATCCGCTGGATGGACTTAACTTTAAATGTAGTAGCGATACAAGCAACAGCTTTATTTCTATTATAGATAGAGCTAATAATGTGGCTACTGGTAGCTGTAGAAATGGTGACAAAATCAGTTTCTTTATAAAAGGTGAAAAAGATAAAGAGATTAATCTAGGGACAGTAGATTTAAGTAAAATTGCACTCGTTAGTACGATAGGGCATATTCCACGTTTGACCATTCTCGATATTGCACAAGGGATTACAGGACAGTCTGCAATAAATCTGGATCAGAGTGATGCGACCGTTAAGGTGGCAATGAGTCTGGTAAAAATTTTGCAAGTATTGGCTTTGGAAGATAATAAAATTGTTGAGCCGACAGATATTCAGGCTTTATATATTACCGATGCAATGCGAACAAAATTAGATCTGATTTTAAAGTCATTAACAACTCAACAAATCATTAACGGCGAATATGTAGCCATCATTAAACCATGGGTAGACGTAAATATAATTACGGATGATCAAGCATTTGAAGTGGTCAAGAAATTAATGATCATTGCCAGTGCAGCAGTATATCAACCAGAATTTTCTCTATTTTCTACCAGTGGTGTAGTGGGGAACTTGCTGTCGGGTTCTGATGGTTTGGTGGGTTGTAATAAAGATGTCTGTACTACAACGGATACATCCATCAAGTTTTTATTTGGGCATTTCATGTTAATTACTGACCGTCAGGGTTATACCTTGGGTAGTGGTTTACAATGGCGAGGTACTATTACACCTTCTTCCCCACCTTCAACTGCACTCAGTTCTATAAATGCTGGATTGATCCGTAAGGCAAGACCAGTACGGATGACCGCTGCAGCACAGTCTCATTGGATTAATCCGGTCAGCAAAAAAATTGATCAGGATTATCAGTTTGATCTAGAGGATGTAAGTTCTCAACCTCTCATCATTAATCAGGGTAAACTTTACAACGATTATATGATTGCCGGAAAAGAAAGTTTTTATAAATTACTGACCAAGAAAACGACACTTACTGACAGTGATTTACTGGATTTGGGTCAATGGCAGCAAAATACCAACTCGGGTGAGGTATATAAAGGTAGTTTAGATCTGTATAAAATTTTCCCGATTACCTATCTTGATAGAAAAGTCTTTAAATCGATTAATAATGTTGCTTTAGGAGACAAGTATGTCTTTCCCCTGTATGCCGATTTAACATTCAAATTTACCACTACTGGGGTAGCTGATGTGAAATTAGGGATTGTTATAGACCGTAATGGGGATATTCGTACCAATATGAAGCCTGATTTTACTGAAAATGATATGTCTACAGATGGAGTAAATGGATGCAGTGGCGAGGATATACTTCCGAATTCATTTAAGGATACAAATAATGTACAGCAATACCGTTTAGGCACCATTGCACGTACCTTTACGCCAGAACAATCGATTTCCATGCGTATGATTTTAGCAGGTGCAGCATTTTCAAAAATTGATGGTGCATTAGTCGGGATGAATTCTACGATTAAAACATCGGCTGAAGCATCAGCTGAAAGTATTGTCGTGGGAGGTGCATTATTGCGTTTGACCAACTTACTGGATCCGTCAATACCCACTGGAATGAAACCAACAACAGTAAGCTTTACTAACTCGGATAATAGTGCTGTGAAATGGGGCAATAGCTTGGCGAGTTTCCAGGGTATTTATAATATAAATAACCCCAGCTTGGTGACAGAGAATGATAAAGTCCTAGCTAAACTGAATGGTGGGACTTTAGAGCTATCTTTGGCTCCGTGTTATACAGTCAAAATTAAGTAATCCCTAAAAAGCCCATCACAGGATGGGCTTTTTAGGAGCTTATTTTTATTAGATGGATTAACCGGTATGATCTAAACGGGTACCTAAAGTTTCTAAATGCATGCTGAAAGAAGCAGTTTTACGATCTTCAAAATAATGCCTTAAGGTGCGTTCTACACTTGGAAAAGCCAGTTCAGACCACGGAATTTCATGTTCTTCAAATAAGCGTGATTCAATAGTTTCTTCGCCCGCGCCGAATATCCCGTTTACCAGATTGGCTTTGAATAGAACATAAATTTGCCCAATTCGAGGAATGTTATACATACAGTAGAGTTGTTCTATTTCAACTTCAGCTTCAGCTTCTTCACGGGTTTCACGAGCTGCACCTTGCTCCATGGTTTCAAATAATTCCATATAACCGGCTGGAAGTGTCCATAACCCATAACGAGGTTCAATGGCACGGCGACAAAGCAAAACTTTATTCTCCCAAAGTACCAGTGCTCCACAAATAACCTTAGGATTGATGTAATGAATATTGCCACAATCTGTACAAACACGGCGTAATTGATGATCGCCGAGTGGGATTTTTTCCGTTGTTTTATGTCCACAAATTACACAGAAATTCATATTCATCGTCAATGATAAAGGTGTGTTCAGCATAACTGAAAAATTCAACTTTGGCATCATTTCTATCTTTTAGAATAAAAATTCAGCTATGATGAAACTAAGAAGAAATGACGGGAGAGTAGAGGTATGGATGACCATTCATTAATACAATCGTTACAGCAAAGATTACGTTTTTCAACACGGGTCAAGCCGGCACAGGCTGCTGTATTAATCGCGATTACAGATGAATCTGATCCAAAAGTTCTACTTACCCGACGTTCTTTATATTTAAACAATCATGCTGGAGAGGTT
>Ga0366751_1069_pt1 | contig 17232 bp, 17 predicted proteins | sample BONcelHN113001D5_FD_207087 | JGI IMG/M metagenome (GOLD analysis project Ga0366751, IMG submission 207087) | Enriched cells from coal bed in the Powder River Basin, Montana, United States - BONCAT cells N11 rep1 HSBNCT.N11.300.1.D5 ...
CTGCAGCCGCATAAATTGCATCACCTACGTTTCCAGTATAGCGAATTCCTTTAATATTATTGGCTAAATTAAAGTTTTGCAGCACTGCACCATTGCTTGGTTTAACCCAGCGTAACGCAGATGCTTTCGAGGTTGCTACAGGAGCCGTTGGAACATTCGCTACAACAGGTGCAGCAGGTTTCACTGGACTGGTTGGAATTTGAACGGTTTGACGTTGAATCGGCGCAGCTTGGGTTACGGCTTGAGTCGTCGTGGTACGGCGTGAACCTGAATCTTTTAAACGTAAAGATTGCCCCACATAAATGCGATACGGCGGCGTGATGTCATTCATATCCGCAACACTGGTATAGGCTAAACCATAACGTGCAGCAATCCCACTTAAAGTATCACCAGAACGAACCGTATAGTAGTCTGGTGCAGTCGCATAACGTGTTGAATTATGAATTTGTGGTTTTGAAGCACAACCACTCAAAATAACAGTGGAAATAACCGCTGTAGACAACACAATGGTTTTCAGCAAGGCTGAAGGCGTAGCTAATAAGCGATAAGATGACACCAAGAGCATTACTCTTCCTCTCTACATATAAATGTATTTATTGAATTGCGCTAAGATTAGCAAAAAAGTATATAAAAAATTATTTCAACACTACATTTTCACAAAGTTATAACACTACTTCAGGCTATTTAGAAAACTGTGCATGCAATGTGTTCAAAATCTCGTAATTGGTAGCATCCATTTGAATAGGTGTGATACTGACATACCCATTCGCGACTGCAAAAAAGTCCGACTCTATTTCAGTTAAACCTTTTTTCGGATCTGCCACAGCTTCGCCTGAAAGTCCAATCCAATAGACTTGACGGCCACGTGGGTCTACATGACTGGTAATGGGTTTTGATTGACTGCGTCTACCCTGATAGGTGATTTTCGAACCTTGTATTTCAGGCACATCAGGAATATTGACATTAAAAATGTGACGTGGAGGTAAAACCGGTAAACCTGAAGCAATAAAATCATGCACCCATTGTGCAGCGACAGCATAATCTTTTGGGTTTTCGTAAGAACGGACATTTTGTCCTGCCATCGATACGGCAATTGCGGGTTGTTTCATTAAGCGACCTTCAAATGCTGCCCCGACTGTTCCCGAATAAAGCACATCATCGCCCAGATTAGCGCCACTATTAATACCGCTAACCACCAGATCAAATTCAAAATCAAATAGCCCATTCATAGACAGATAGACGCAATCTGCCGGTGTTCCATTGACTGCCCAAACATCGGGAGAAATTTGGATGGGACGTAATGGTCGATCTAGAGTCAAAGCACTGGAATAACCACTGCGCTCGCTTTCTGGCGCAACAATCACTACACGCCCCAAAGGCGATAAAGCATGCGCAAGCGCTTGAATACCGGGAGCAAAAACACCATCATCATTGGCAATTAATATATTCACTTAAAATCTCAAAATAGTTTAAAAAATGACTGGTCAGAACATTTGATTGAATAATATAAAGAATTATATATATTTAACGATCGACCTCCATTCAAAATATGTGACTAAAAAATGATTAAAACGATCTCACTTCGTGGCTTCTTGGGTTTAGGTTTGGCAGCATTACTATCACAAGCTGTTTTAGCCGATGAAAGCCTAACTCAAGCAGAAGCCAATACCCTGATTAAAGAGGACATTGCTTCAACTCAGGTTATGGCTGAAGTGTGCCCTGCGATTCTGGGTAAAAATGCAAAATTTAATCACAATATTCAGCAACTGATTCAGACTTATCTGCAAGACTATTCAGACAAATCGATGACTTACGATAAAATTCAGGCAGATTCAGAATATAAATCTGTTCTTGATGAAGCGCGTCAAGCTGCCAAAGAAACCAGTAAAGACGAACAAAAAACAGTGTGTAATGAGGTCGTAAATTACGAAGCCTAAGTCATAACAGATTATTGATATAGAATACTCAGCCTAGTGAGCATCCTATATGTGGGCATGAAGATTATCCAGCTTCATGCCCTGTTTTTATAAAATAAATACAAGCCAGATTAAACTCTTAAAGTCGATTCATTGTTTCTTCAACTTTCAACAGCTTCAATACATTTGTGTACTTACAATTACCAAAAATATCGTTAAGCTTATTTATATTGTTATGTTTTTAAATAATTTAGGTCTGCTTAAATGAAATTATCTCTGTTCAAATCTCTTTCTTTGGGTCTATTGACCACTGCTGCAATGTCACTCTCGGCTACTCATGCAGCGAAACAACAAGACGAAAATATTGAAGTTACCCCCATTCAAAAAGTCACTCAACAAGAACTTGCTGCAATTTATGTACTCTCGGAAGTCTGCCCAAGCTTGGTGAAAAATGATGCTCAGTTTTCGAAAGGATATTCCAAACTTGCACATGAATATTTACCGCAAGAAAAAGATGCGGTTTCAGCTTTAAACAAGCTCAGCAAAGAGAAAAAATTTAAATCAATTTTAACTGAAGCACGTAGTGATGCGAAAAAAGCCGGTGATGCAAAAAATAAAGAAATTTGCCAAGAGTTGATGACTTACAGTAATTAACACCAATTGGTTACAATACTTTTGAAATAAGCCGATTTCTCCGTAGAAGTCGGTCTAGCTTTATCCTAGAATGCTAGGCTCTTTGTGCTTATATCAAGATATTGGAACCACCTAGAATGACCCACAAAAGCGCCCTTGCTGCATTATTACTATTGCCTAGTTTCACATTCGCAGCATCTGTCTTATCTGCACCGCCAGAACTCAATAATAAATCTTATGTTTTGATGGACTATGAGACGGGGCAAATCCTCGCATCTAAAAATGAAAACGAAAAATTAGCACCTGCTTCAATGACCAAGATGATGACCAGTTACATCATCGAACAGAAGTTATTGAGTGGTGATCTTACGGAAGATGAAAAGGTTCGTATGAACGAGTCGGCATGGTGTCGTGGTAGTAGCACGGAATCATGTATGTATGTCCCGCTGAACGGTACTGCAACAGCATTAGAAATGCTTCGTGGGATTATCATCCAGTCAGGTAATGATGCTTCTAAAGCCATGGCAGAACATATTGCCGGGAATGAAGGCACTTTTGCCCACATGATGAATGAAGAAGCAAAACGTATTGGCATGACCAATACCAGCTTCATCAATTCGACAGGCATGCCTGCTGAAGGTCACTACTCGACTGCAAAAGATATGGCAACGCTTGCGCAACATATTATTCATGACAGTTCAAAGTATTACCCAATCTACTCTGAAAAAGAATTTACTTTTAATGGCATTAAACAAGGTAACCGTAACGCCTTGCTTTATACCGACCCAAGTGTAGATGGTTTAAAAACCGGTCATACTGACGAAGCAGGTTACTGTTTAACCACTTCTGCCAAACGCGGCCCCCTGCGTTTAATTTCAGTAATTTTTGGTGCGCCAAGCATGAACGAGCGTGCATCTCAGACACGTGAAATCTTGGCTTGGGGTTATGCAAACTTTGAAACCGTTAAAGTACAGCCTGCCAATCAGGTCTTGGCTAAAGCCAAAGTTTGGTATGGTAAAAGCAATGACGTTCAAATTGGCTTAGCTGAAAACTTTAACGTTACCATGCAAAAAGGTCAGGCTAACGCGATCAAAACACAACTGGTTGTTCAACCAAAATTGACTGCTCCACTTAAAAAAGGTCAGGTGGTGGGTAAATATGTAGCCAGTATTAATGGCAAAGTGATTTCAGAAAAACCGCTTATTGCACTTCAAGATGTTGAAGAAGCAGGTTTCTTTGCAAAAATGATCGACCATATCAAACAATTTTTCTCTAACTTATTCTAATTTAAAAATTTAGACTTAAGTTCAAGCATCTATACTTCGGTCTAGGTGCTTTTTTATTTTATAATCACTCCACACCCTTGCACTGACTTCTAATGATGAAAAAGAATATTCGCCCTTATTTAGATCACCATCCTGAAATTGATGTCACTTGCTATATTGATGAAATGTCCGTGGTGATTGGTGACGTGACTTTGGCTGAAAATGTATCGGTGTGGCCTTTTGCCGTAATTCGTGGTGATGTAAATCATATTCATATTGGCAAAAACAGTAATGTGCAAGATCATGCGATGTTGCATGTCAGCCATAAAAAAGCCGACAAGCCTGAAGGCTCACCACTGATTATTGGTGAAGATGTCACCATTGGTCATCACGTGAAATTACATGGCTGTACGATTGGTAATCGAGTTCTAATTGGCATCAGCACAATTATTTTAGATGATGTGGTGATTGAAGATGATGTGATGATTGGCGCAGGTTCTTTAGTTCCTCCACGTAAACGTCTGGAAAGTGGTTATTTGTATGTGGGTAGCCCGGTACAAAAAGTCCGTCCGCTTACAGATAAAGAAAAAGAGTTTTTGCCTTATTCAGCGCGGCATTATGTGAAGGTGGCGAGAAATTATTTAGAGTAAACTGATTAATCGATAGCCTTAGCTGATACTTACAGAATAGACTTCGAATAAATTATAAAATTTAAAAAACTGCGTTTCTCATAAGAGCTTTTATATTAAATCAAAAGACACCTTCTGTTGAGGTGTCTTTTACTTAGATATTATTTGTTAAGAAGTTGTTCTAAATCTTTTATTGATTCTTTTAAATTTATGCAACTTTCAGCTTCTCTAGATTTTCCACAAGATTCTTTCATGGCTTTATCAATTATCTTATCTAAATCTTTTATAGAATTCATAATAATATTTTTGCAAACTGATGAATGTACATTTTCTGAGCAGAATTTCATAAAAACATCATCAGAGATGGCATCAGATATTATTAATAAAACGGATGAAATTCCTTTATTTTTTCTTATCTCTGCTAAATGTGCTTGCGAAGCGTTATTCCAAATTGAATTTGGATAATCAATACATTTAATTGCTGAGCTTGCTGTTGCGTTAAAACACTACATATCTATTTTTTGATTAGGGTTAAGGCTTGACGTGAAATCTTCATTAGAAATATACGCTTTAAAATTTACATAATTTTCTGTTAAATCAGCATACATTCCCTCATCTTTATCTATTTTGATATTTTTAATACTGCCTTTTATTCGCGCCCATTGATTTCCATATTTCTTATTCGCTGCTACTTCATTTCCAGCATAATCACTTTTAATTTTGTTTATAGTTACTGGTTTTTGAGGTGATGTTTTTACTATTTCAATTAAATAATGCCTTACCATCATCAAGCCATGTAGTAAAACCATCATGAATTATGATGTTCTTTACAGAATCCTCTTTACTTGCAAAAGTAAGTGATGGCATTGCTCACAGAGCTAAGATGAGAAAAAATTTCATTAAAATAAATTCCAGATATTCTTTTTTAATTTATCATCTTATAAAACAATTGCTTAATTAAAATCAATCTTTCTTTTTTTGTTAGGGAAAATAATATTATGGCTTTAATAAATTAACTAGGATATAGCCGCCACTCTGTTAGTAATAATAAAAATCCAAAAGTTATCAATCTTGAACTGTAATGTGGAGTAAAAAACCTTCTTTTAAACAAGTAAAGAAATCCCCTCTCAACATAGCCACCACGTCCTAAATTTTGTAGAATAGCCCTTTTATCCCATGGTGCTTTTCAATGACCGCTTGGACTGCTCACGTTACGGTTGCTACTGTTGTCGAAAAAGACGGAAAATTTCTGTTTGTTGAAGAACATACAGAAGGTGTAACACATACTGTGTTTAATCAGCCTGCGGGTCATGTCGAATGTGGCGAAACCATTATTGATGCTGCCATTCGCGAAACCATGGAAGAAACCGGACATACAGTGAGTATTGAATCACTGCTGGGTATTTATACCTATACTCCACCGATGTTTCCAGATCGTACCTATTTTCGTTTCTGCTTTTTAGCAAAATCGATTGCGCATGATGAACATGCAACATTAGATACAGGAATCATTGGCGCAGTCTGGATGACTTTGGAAGAATTGATCGAGTCGGCTCGTGCGCGTAGCCCCTTGGTAACTAAAGCCATTGAAGATGCTCTTTCAGGCAAAAAATATCCTTTATCGCTCATTTACGAGCATCAAAACTCTCCCTTAATTTCAACTTTGGATGCTTAATCCTATGCAACAACGTGTCATCGTCGGTATGTCTGGTGGTGTAGATTCTTCTGTTTCTGCAGCACTTCTTCTTCAACAAGGATATCAAGTTGAAGGACTTTTCATGAAAAACTGGGAAGAAGATGACGGCACGGAATATTGCACGGCTATGGAAGATCTGGCCGATGCACAAGCCGTTTGTGACAAAATCGGCATCAAATTGCATACAGCCAACTTTGCCATGGAATATTGGGATCGTGTATTCGAGCACTTTTTAGCTGAATATGCTGCAGGTCGTACCCCAAACCCGGATATTTTATGTAATAAAGAAATCAAGTTCCGTGCATTTTTAGATCATGCCGTGAACTTGGGTGCAGACTTTATTGCCACAGGTCATTATTGCCGCCGCGGGGAAACCATAACCAACTCGCGTGGTGAAGAATACGCACCTTTATTACGCGGCTTTGACCAAAACAAAGATCAAACGTATTTCCTGCATGCTGTACATGGTCGTGAAATTAACAAGACTTTGTTCCCAGTCGGTGAAATTGAAAAACCGGAAGTTCGTCGTATTGCTGAAGAACTCGGTCTTGCAACAGCGAAGAAAAAAGATTCAACCGGCATTTGCTTTATTGGCGAACGCCGTTTTAATGACTTCTTGAAACAATATTTACCTGCCCAAGCTGGAAAAATTTATCTAGATACCGGTAAAGAGGTTGGTGAACATCACGGCTTAATGTACTATACGCTCGGTCAACGTGGCGGCATTGGCTTGGGTGGTCTTAAGGGCGAATCTGAGGGTGCATGGTTTGTTCTTTATAAAGATATTGAAAACAACCGCCTCGTCATTGGTCAGGGTCATGAGCATCCACTGATGCAAAGTACTATACTTTGGAGTGAAGCAATTGACTGGGTTGCGGGTGAGCAAGTAATTCCAGAAAACGGTTTCCGCTGCACTGCGAAAACGCGTTACCGCCAACCCGATCAAGACTGTGTTATTTATAAAGATGCCGATATGCCAAATGGTGTACGCGTTGAATTCGACGAACCGCAACGTGCGGTGACTCCAGGACAAAGTGTAGTGTTCTACGCAGATGAAGTTTGTTTAGGTGGCGGTGTGATTCATCATACCAATGCCCCAAAACCTGATTTTATTTAAAAGGAAGCGATAGGCATGGCTGAGTTACCCTTTCAACAGCCTCAAACTTTGAATATACGCCAAAACCGTGCTTTGGCGTTGGCAGCTGTGTTTCAATCGACACAGCTGACCCACATGACCGCCATGTCCGGACAGCAGAGTGTGGGTGAAAGCGGCAGCTTCTATCTAGAGCAACTCATTAAAGCCAGCCTGAATATTCGCCCTACCGCCAATGAATCCTGCCGGACCCTAGATTTTTTTAATCAACTTGCCGATATTTCTCTCGGTTTAAAAACTTTAGAAAATAGTATTACCCAACCGTTTAATACCTCTCCCAAATCTCGTTTACCCAAATTATCTAGCGCCAAGTTGCCGATGAGCTATGCCATGGCCTTGTTACAGTTAGAGAAAAAAGTCTATAGCAATCCAAAATTCGTTGAAATCATTGAAAAATCGCAACAAAAAATATTAAAGCAACTTTCATTTTTTGATAATAATTATCTACATCCCAGTATTATTGCCAACCTTGCCCAAACCTATGTCGAAACTGCAGGACAAATTAATCCTCGCATTATGGTCAAAGGCAACGCCCAAGCATTTAAAGATACATCTCATACCAACCGTATTCGCGCTTCGCTGTTTACTGGCCTGCAACTGGCGCATTTATGGCGCCAAATGGGGGGCAGTTCATGGGGCATGATTTTCAGCAAGCGTAAGCTGCTCCAAGATATTCAAGATCTTGCCCGTTTACAATATCAGGTGGTTTAACTGATGCTGTGCGGGCTTTGTTTTACATAGGGGCCGTATAGGCTGCAAAAATAATTGCGACAATGAGTTTTTTAATGATCCGAAGCATGGTTTGTAAAACTTAGTTATTCTAAGTGAGCAAATCATAACGAAGTAAAATAAAAAATACTCGAGTCCCGAAGGGTTGAAGTTAAAACAATCTCAAACTGCGTTACGAAATTTAAAAATAGTCTCGCTATTCTTTGCAGTTCGTGCCTTGTTTGCTCAGTTTTAATTTTCAACGCAACAAATTTTTGCAACGTATTCGGCCCCTCAATTCCAAAGTTTAAGGAATCGCTATGAACGCTTTAACCGCACTTTCTCCATTAGATGGACGCTACGCGAGCAAATGTGATGCTCTCCGTCCTTTCCTCTCTGAGTTTGGTTTAATCCATGCTCGTGTGACTGTTGAAGTGCGCTGGTTACAAGCGCTTGCAAACCGTCCTGAAATCACTGAAGTTCCAGCTTTTTCAGCAGCAACCAATGCTGCTTTAGATGCAATTGTGGCTGATTTCTCGGAAGATGATGCAAACCGCATTAAAGACATTGAACGTACCACTAACCACGACGTTAAAGCCGTTGAATACTTCCTGAAAGAAAAAATTGCACACATTGATGAATTGAAAGATGCCGGTGAATTCATTCACTTTGCATGTACTTCTGAAGACATCAACAATTTATCTCACGCTTTAATGCTTAAAAATGGTCGTGATGTTCTGGTTGCTTCAATGCAAAGTATTATCGACGCAATTGCAACTTTGGCTGAAACACATGCTGAACAAGCGATGTTGTCTCGTACCCATGGTCAAACCGCAAGCCCAACTACTCTGGGTAAAGAAATGGCAAACGTGGCTTACCGCCTTGCACGCCAGATCAAGCAATTTAACAATGTTGAACTTTTGGGTAAAATCAATGGTGCTGTAGGTAACTACAATGCGCATTATTCAGCTTATCCAGATATTAACTGGCCTGCACATTCACAAGCTTTTGTTGAATCTTTAGGTTTAGCGTTCAACCCGTACACCACTCAAATTGAACCACATGATTACATGGCGGAACTTTTTGATGCGTTACGTCGCTTCAATACGATTTTGATCGACTTTAACCGTGACGTTTGGGGCTACATCTCACTCGGCTTCTTCAAACAACGTTTGAAAGAAGGTGAAGTCGGTTCTTCCACTATGCCGCATAAAGTCAATCCAATTGATTTTGAAAACTCTGAAGGTAACTTGGGCTTGGCCAATGCTGTATTGGCTCACTTGGGCGAAAAACTTCCAATCTCTCGCTGGCAGCGTGACTTAACTGACTCTACCGTTCTTCGTAACATGGGTGTTGGTTTTGCACAAAGCTTGATTGCTTTTGATGCTTGCTTAAAAGGGATTGGTAAATTAGAGCTTAACGCTGTACGTATTGCTGAAGATTTAGACCACGCTCAAGAAGTATTGGCTGAACCAATTCAAACCGTTATGCGTCGTTACAACGTAGAAAAACCATACGAAAAATTAAAAGCCCTTACACGCGGTCAAGCCATGACGCGTGAAATGATGGTTGATTTCGTTAATGGTAATGAACTTGAAGCGGTTCCTGCTGCTGATCGTGCACGTTTGGCTGAAATGACACCTGCAACCTATACAGGTAATGCAGCTGAGCAAGCGAAACAAATTAAAGATTTAATCGCTAAAATCTAATTAAATTTTAGTCAGAAAAAGCGAAGCTTCGGCTTCGCTTTTTTATTATACTTCCACTACTTTATAGTCGAAAACAATAAGATGATTGAATACCAACTCACCTTAAAACACTGGCTTAGTTTAGGTTTTATAACCATTGCCATAGTGATCGCAAGTATTCGTCCTTTAGAATTTGAAGCATATCTGCTGCATCAGGTCGGCACAGTCTTTATGCTTGCTGCCTTGTTGTTTACCCAAAAGAAAATTGGCCTGAATTTTTACAGTTTTACACTCTATCTGGCTTTTTTACTGATTCACATTGTGGGTGCCCATTACCTGTATTCCTATGTCCCCTATAATGAATGGCTGATTCAGCTGTTCAATTTTGATTTAAATCAGTCTATGGACTGGTCGCGCAATATGTATGATCGTCTGGTGCATCTTGCCTGTGGTTTACTGCTCTACCCCGTACTACTGCGACTGTTTCAGGTATGGCTACCTGGAGCTAAACCTTTCATGCTATTTTTATTGGTGGTTCAGTTTATCATGGCCACCAGTTTAATTTATGAATGGCTTGAATGGCTGATTGCAATTGGTTTATCCCCAGAAGAAGCAGAAAATTATAATGGACAGCAGGGAGATATTTGGGATGCGCATATGGATATGCTGCTTGCAACACTAGGGGCTGCGAGTTATGGCCTGCTTCATTTGTGCTGCTCTCATAAAAGCTTAGTTAAAATACCACAGTCAGAAAGTGACCAACACGCCTAGTGAAATGACTGAGGCAAACATAGTGAACCATGGATGTGATTCTGCAAGCCAAAACATCCGCTTTGCTAGCCATTTTTTAAGCAGAATGCTATTCAGTGTCAGTGCTGCCAAATGCAGTAATACACTGGCTAAAAACAGATTGGCAAATAGCTCATGCACTTCTTTTAAACTGTGACTATGCGTATAGTCAGTTAAAAAACCTGCCAACACTGTTAAGGGCAGCAGGCAAAAAACACCCAGTATGCTCAACTGAAACAGGCTGGAATTGGCTACTTTTAAAAACTTCGCGGAAAGCTATTGCTGCGGGTTCGCCCAATAGCGCTGTACAAATGGCTTGATCACATGAAATCGACGGATTATCCCCAAAGGCTGAGTATAGGCAAGTCGAGGCGCAAAAAAACTGCCATAAAATTATTAAGATCAGGCTGATACCGAGTATATAGCCAAAGGCCATATGCATTTAATGCCATTCTTCTGCATCCTCCGTAAGATAAGCCCCACTAAAGCTCAAAATGATCACCATATGCAAAAACCGAATCAGTAAATCATAGAAGATGTTGTAGTGTTCTGAGTCATAAAAAATCTTTGTGGACTGTATTTCAGTTGCAACATAGCAGCTCAGGCTGAGTTGAATATTAAAATACAGGCAAAAAAAATTGCGCTCATTAGGGCGCAATTTTAAAATTAGAAGATCATTTTAAATTAAAGCTTGGGATCACGTAGTTGAATGACATTCGCACTCGCTTTTGACAAGGTTTCCATCACTTTATTCATCACTGCAGGCACTAGACCATCTGCCATTTGAGCTGCTTGTAAGCCCAGCTTTTCACCCAAAGTTGGTTTGCGACGAGTATCAATCACATACACATCATGCTGTGCCAATAAACCTTGCAGATATTCATCTGAAGTTTGCAGTTTATCCAGCAGGTTTAATTCAAGCGCATCCTTCCCGTACCAATGCTCACCTGTTGCAACTTTTTCAATATTGAGTTGTGGACGGTATTTTTCAACAAAGTGCTTGAACAACTCATGGGTTTGTTGCAACTCTTCTTCAAATTTGGCTTTACCTTCAGCAGTATTTTCACCAAAGAGGGTCACAGTGCGTTTAAACTCACCTGCGGTATAAAGTTCAAAATCGATATGCTTCTCTTTTAATAACCGATTAAAGTTAGGCACTTGAGCAACCACGCCAATTGAACCGACCACTGCAAAGGGTGCAGAAACAATTTCGTTGGCAATACACGCCATCATATAACCGCCACTTGCCGCAACCTTATCAACGCAAATCGTCAGGTTAAAACCAGCATCACGCAGACGTACCAGTTGCGCAGCAGCTAGACCATAACCATGTACCATACCGCCCGGACTTTCTAAACGTACCACAACACGATCACGCCCTGCTTTTGCCGTCGCCAAAATGAGGGTGATTTCTTCACGTAAACTTTCTACCGCAGATGCAGCAGTATCACCTTTAAAATCGAGGACATAAATTTTTTGATTGTTCTTTTTACGCAAACGGGCTTCTTTCGAAAGCTGTTGAGTGAGTTGTAATAGTTCAAATTTAGATGCCGTGGTTTGCGCAACTTTTTTACGTTGTTCGTTTAGGCGCGCATTTAAATGGCTGATTCGAATTTCTGCGGGTAGTTTCGGGGTATGGAATAGCATATAAAATGATTTCTCTAATTGTATTTGCAGTTGTCTTTAACATGAGGCCAATCCATTGAAAATTCAATATGAATTTTATAAATGATCTTACTAAATAGACACCCTCCTATTAGTTATTCTCCTATATTTATCCAATCATTTTTAAAAACAAATACTTAATAAATAGTTAAACAATACAGGTTAAATGAATTTAAGCTGAGTATGTTGCAATTGTTTTTAGATAGCCCTATTCAATAAAAATAATGAGTAAATAAAAAAAGAGCCAATTGGCTCTTTTTTATTTACTTTCAGATTAACCAAAACGCCCAGTAATATAGGCTTCAGTCAATTGATGATCTGGCTGAGTAAAGACTTTTTCAGTCGCATTGACTTCAATCAAATCACCCAAATGGAAGTAAGCAGTACGGTCAGATACACGTGCTGCCTGTTGCATTGAGTGCGTCACAATAGCAATGGTGTATTGAGTCGAAAGATCTGAAATCAGTTCTTCAATTTTTGCCGTAGCGATTGGATCCAGTGCTGAACACGGTTCATCCATTAGAATGACTTCCGGACTGACCGCAATGGTACGTGCAATACATAAACGCTGTTGCTGACCACCGGAAAGCCCTGTACCTGGCTGATTTAAACGGTCTTTGACTTCATCCCAAAGTCCGGCTTTATGCAGGCTATTTTCAACAATTTCTTCAAGGTCGTATTTGTCACGCGCCAAACCGTGAAGTTTCGGACCATAAGCGACGTTATCAAAAATTGATTTCGGGAAAGGATTCGGTTTCTGGAACACCATGCCGACTTGAGCACGAAGTAATACCACATCCAGATTCGGATCATAGATATCTTGATTATCCAGCATTACTTTACCGGTGACACGACACGAATCAATAGTGTCATTCATACGGTTTAAAGTACGTAGAAAAGTCGATTTACCGCAACCAGACGGACCAATAAAAGCAATTACTTCATTTTCATAGATATTGAGATCAATACCCTTAATTGCTTCTGCTTCGCCATAGTAAACATGAACATCCGAAGTGCTGATTTTAACATTCGATGTTTCATTTTCTTTTTTAGCCGAAGGACTGGTATCAAATTGAGAAACAAATGAAGTCCCTTGACGTTTTTTATCTACTTCGTGAGAGGTAAATTGCTTCTGATCTTGGTTCACGGTTTGATCCTGTTCTAAGGAATTTGTTTTTGACATAGCTGTTACAGTATTCATATATTGTCCCTTTTACCAGCGCACTTCAAACTTCTTACGCAACCAGATTGCCAGACTATTTAAGCCAACCATCAGTGCAAGTAAGACAATAATTGCCGCAGCAGTACGTCCTTCAAAGAAGTTACGTAATTCATTGCCTTGCCATAAGAAAATTTGTACCGGTAAAGCAGTGGATTGATCTAATGGTGTAGCTGGAACACTCGCTACAAAGGCACTCATACCTATCAGGAGTAATGGCGCTGTTTCACCTAGGGCCTGTGCGACACCAATAATGGCACCCGTCAAAATCCCGGGAATCGCAAGTGGCAATACATGGTGAAATACGGTTTGTACACGAGAAGCACCCAAGCCCAATGCCGCTTGACGAATGGATGGAGGAACCGCTTTAAGCGATGCACGAGTGGTAATAATCACGGTTGGCAAGGTCATCAGACTGAGTACCAGACCACCGACCAAAGGTGCAGAAATCGGTAAATGCATCCAGCCAATAAAAATGGCGGCACCAAGTAAACCAAAGACAATCGACGGTACAGCTGCCAGGTTATTAATATTGACTTCTACAATATCGGTAATGAAGTTTTTAGGTGCAAACTCTTCCAGATAAATGGCAGATGCCACGCCAATTGGAATCGAGATAAAAATCACGATCAGCATCATGAACAACGAGCCCATGATTGCACCAGCTAAACCAGAAGTTGCTGGAGAACTGCGCGAGTCTGGATTGGTGAAAATATTGGTGTTAAAGGTGTTTTCAAGTACACCTTTGGCTTTTAAATCATCGGCAATTTGACGCACTTCCGGACTGAGTTGTTGCTGATCATCCGGTAATGAGCGATCAATATTTCCCGCCAACCACACATCTACATTGGCATCAGCCAGAATATTTAAATCTTTTTTCTGACCAATAAGTGCCGGATCTGCAAGCACCAGGTCACGTAAGCGATAGGCTTCTGAACTGGTATACAGACTTCCCAACTCATCGCGTTGCGAGGCAATACCTGGATCTTTTGCAATTAAAGCATTTACGATCAAAGCATCCCAATCAACCATGCCCATTTCAGTTTGCCATGCAATAAAGCGCTCTTGAAAATGGGCAGGCGTTTCACCTGCTTGTTTAGTTGGCTTCGCACCCGCATTAATCACAGTCGGGTCAAAATAGACTGGAACTGTCATACTGGTTTGCCAGAATGCCGGTAAACCTTTTGCCAGAATACTGCCGAATAACAGCACGACAAAGAACAGACCGGTAATGACCGCAGAAAAGCCAAATACACGAAATATTTTTTCTTTACGATGGCGCTTTGCTAGAGAGCTGGCAATTCTTTGTTTACGTTTCTCGCGTAATTCAGCGGCAACGCGTGGATCATGTGCCTGATCCAGAGGAGATGTATTTGAAGTACTCATTCGTATTGCTCGCGATATTTACGCACGATATACAGTGCAACGATGTTCAAACCTAAAGTAATCACAAACAAGGTTAAACCCAATGCAAATGCCACCAACGCTTGTGGGCTAGCAAAGTCAGTATCACCTGTAAGTTGATTGACAATCGTAATGGTCACAGTTGAAATCGCTTCCAACGGATTGGCATGCAATAATGGACTATTCCCTGCGGCCAAAACCACAATCATGGTTTCACCAATGGCACGAGATGCTGCAAGTAAAAATGCCCCAATAATGCCCGGCAAGGCTGCAGGCAATACTACCTGACGAATGGTTTCAGACTTGGTTGCACCGAGTCCTAAAGAACCATCCCGTAGTGCGCGAGGCACCTGGGTAATAATGTCATCTGAAAGTGAAGATACAAACGGGATAATCATAATCCCCATCACGAAACCTGCGGTTAAGGCACTGGTGGCATTAATTTCTAGCCCAACGCTTGCTCCAAGCATTTTAAAGAATGGGCCAATAATCATCAGCGCAAACACACCATAAACGATGGTCGGAATTCCGGCTAAAACTTCAATCGCGGGTTTTGCCCAAGAGCGAAAGCCAGATGATGCATATTCAGCCAAATAGATTGCAATCATCAAACCGACTGGTACTGCGACTAATAAAGCGATACCACTAACCATCAGCGTGCCCCAAAGCAGCGGCAACAAGCCATAACTACCTTCAGCATTTCCTGATGTACTAAAACCCGGATTCCATTCTGTTCCAAAAAAGAAATCGAGTGGACTGACGAAGTTGAAGAAGCGCATAGCTTCACTAAACATCGACATCACAATACCGATGGTGGTTAAAATAGCCACACCAGAACATAGGGCTAAAGCGACATTAATGGTTTTTTCGACCTGATTACGTGCACGAAATTGTTGGGCTACACGTTTTTTTGCCAAAACCAGACCCGCTAAAGCGGCACAGATCACCACTGCCAATTTAGCAAAGGAACTGATATTTTCAATTTTTGCTAGTTGTTGTGCTGCTGCAATTTCATATGCTGCTGCTTGATCACTCACACCAAAACCAGAAGCAATGGCCTGCACACGATCAATTAAAACTTCAATACTTGCCTGATCTAACGTCGCTGCAATATTTGCAGGTATATTCGCTAAAACCACGTGTCGCAAGATATTTGGTTCAACAATATTCCAAACCAATAAAATTAAAAAAGCAGGGATACCACACCATAAAGCCACCAACGCACCGTAATATCCGGGACGTGAATGCAATTTCGCAGAGTTATTTCCCTTACCTGCTAGGTTACGACTTTTAGATAACCCGATTTGATAGGCTACGGCGATCAACGCCAATAACACACCTATAAGTAGCAGATTCATGTATTCTCCGGCATTTTTTCAATTTTCATGCTTTGAAAACCTTGTCTTTGCAAAAAAGCCGATGCTAGGAACTCTCCTAGCATCAGCTCATTTATCCTAATTACTTAACCGCTTTACCTGCTTTTAAATCTGCAAGATTTTTTGCGCGTTCTTTATCAGACATTGAAATCAAACCCGCTTTTTCCAGCTTAGAACCTTTACCTGAAACTTTTTTACTTAAAAAGTATTCAGAATATTGTTGTAAGCCTTTGATTGATTTAAGGTGCTCACCTTTCACGTAGAAGTACAATGGACGTGATACTGGGTAAGAACCATTCAAAATCGTTTTTTCTGATGGCACAACATTGTTTACTGTCGCTACGCGTAATTTGTCACGGTTTTGATCATAGAAACCTAGACCAAATACACCTACCGCACTTGGAGAAGTTTTTAAACGTGCCAATGTTTCAGTATAGTCGCCTGCAATTTCAATCACTTTGCCGTCTTTACGGAAAGTAGAACATGCTTTTTTCTGTGCATCTTTATCTAAATTTTTGAAGTATTCGTAAGATTCACAACCTGCTTCAACCATTTTTTCCTGGAACACTTCACGTGTACCATGGTTAGAAGCTGGGATGACCAATGTAATTGGTTCATTTGGAAGTGATTTATCAATTTGATTCCAACGTGTATACGGGTTTGCAACCAATTTACCATTTGAAGGTAATTCTGCTGCAAGTGCTGCAAATACATGTTGTGGACGAAGTTTATAAGCGGCTTTCTTTGAGTTAGACGCAAATACAATACCGTCATAACCTACTTTAACTTCAATCACTTGATTCACGCCTGCTTTTTTACATGCAGCTAATTCAGAATCTTTAATTTTACGAGATGCGTTGGCGATGTCGATGGTGTTGTCACCCACGCCTTGACAGAATTGCTTCAAACCGCCAGATGTACCCCCAGAACCTACAACCGGTGTTTTAAACTGCGGGAAAGTGTTACCAAATTCTTCTGCTACAATACTTGCGTAAGGCAGTACAGTTGAAGAACCAGCGATTTGGATGGTGTCACGAGCTGCATTTGCTGTTGTTGCTACAGCTGCCCCAGAAACTGCTAAAGCAAGTGCA
>Ga0366751_1070_pt1 | contig 17157 bp, 10 predicted proteins | sample BONcelHN113001D5_FD_207087 | JGI IMG/M metagenome (GOLD analysis project Ga0366751, IMG submission 207087) | Enriched cells from coal bed in the Powder River Basin, Montana, United States - BONCAT cells N11 rep1 HSBNCT.N11.300.1.D5 ...
CGCATGCAGGACGTCGAACTCCTTCAGCAGCAGCATGTGGCCCTTGGCGTTGTCGGCCATGGCGGCGATCTGCTGATAAGGAGCCTCCAGCGATTGCAGCTTTGCGCGGTTTTCCGGGCGCAGGGTGCCCATCAGCGGCTTTTCGAGCAGCAGCGGCGGCCGGCCCTGGTCGGCAAGGTAAAGGGCGGTGTGGACACCCACCAGTCCCCAGCCGTGGACCTCCGTGAGCTGCCAGGTGAAAGCCAAATTCGGAATCATCGGTGGAAACCCTGTTCTGGCCGCCCGCTCGTCGGGGCGGCTGCCGGTCGCCGATCCGGCGAGCGGGCGGACGATCCCGCGCCGGACCGGCGCTTGTCAAGTCGGGCGGAGCGGACTGGATTCCTCAGCAGCCCGATGCTACGACAGCAACGGCTTTTCATAGAGGCATGGTGTACAGGTGCGGACGGAAGCACTTTTTTCCCTGGAGGGCAAACGGGTCTGGGTGGCCGGACATCGCGGAATGGCGGGTGCGGCCATCGTCCGGCGCCTGGAACACGAGCCCTGCGAACTGATCACCGTTGGCCGCGACCGCGTCGACCTGCGCCGTCAGGCCGAGGTCGAGGATTGGATGGCCGAGGTGAAGCCGGACCTGGTCTTCGTCGCCGCCGCGACCGTGGGCGGTATCCTCGCCAATTCCACCCGTCCGGCCGAGTTCCTCTACGACAATCTGGCGATCGAGACCAACATCATCCATGGTGCCTACCGGACGGGCGCGAAGAAGCTGGTTTTCTTGGGATCGTCCTGTATCTATCCGCGCCTTGCCGAGCAGCCGATGCGCGAGGACGCCCTGCTGACCGGCCCGCTGGAGCCGACCAACGAGTGGTATGCCATCGCCAAGATCGCCGGCATCAAGATGTGCCAGGCCTACCGGCGCCAGTATGGCTGCGATTTCATCGCGGCGATGCCGACCAACCTCTACGGTCTGAACGACAATTTCGACCTGCAGGGGGGCCATGTCGCCGCAGCATTGCTGGCCAAGATCCATCGCGCCAAGGTCGAAGGTCAGCCCGTCGTCGAGCTGTGGGGGACGGGAGCGCCCAAGCGCGAGTTCCTGTTCGCCGACGACCTGGCTGACGGGCTGGTCTTCCTGGCCCAGCGCTATTCGGACGAGCCGCACGTCAATGTCGGTACCGGCAGCGAGGTCTCGATCCGCGAACTGGCCGAGCTGATCCGCGATGTCGTCGGCTATGAGGGCGAGTTCCGCTACGACACCTCCAAGCCGGACGGCAGCCCGCGCAAGCTGATGGATGTCAGCCGGATGACGGAGATGGGCTGGACCGCCCCCACCGCCTTGCGCGACGGTTTCGCCACCACCTACCGCTGGTTCCTGGAAACCGTCGACCGCGGCGCTCTGCGGGGGGGGTGAGCGCGCGTCCAAGTGGCGGCCCAGGCCATCGCAGCTGCCGGACCGTCTGCTGCCTTCGTCAGGCCAGCAGCCACCCAGCCTCCGCATGCCGATATTCCGCTACCGTTTGACGCCAATCGCCCCGCGGAAGTCGGCACCGGTGAGGTCAGCGCCTCGCAGGTCGGCGCCGGTGAGATCGGCATCGGTGAAGATGGCCCCGCACAGTGTGCAGCCTCGAAGATCGGCACCTTGAAGATCGGCCTGTGCAAAGGTCGCCATGCGGAAATTCCCACCGGACAGGTTGGCGTCGCCAAGATCGGCTTCGGCGAAGTTTGTCGGCCAATCCCGTGTGGTGAGGCCGGTGGTGATCACCATCGGAGAACAGTCGACCTGTGCAAGCGTCGCGTTTCGCAAGGTTGCGCCCTTGAGGTTGGCTCCCCGGCACACGGCATCGGCAAGCTCTGCCTGCATGAGATTGGCATAGGACAAATCCGTCATGGTGAAGCAGCAGCCGTGCAGCCGGCTGTCCATCAGCATCGCGGACTGGAAGTTGGCGGCCGAAAAATCCGTCCCCGCGAGGTCCACGTCGCGCAGATCGACCCTGGACAGATCGGCCTGGGCGCCGTCTGCTCCTAAGGAGGCGACCCATCTGGCATGGGATCGGATGATCTCCTGGATCGACTGCTCCAGAGACTCCAGCCCACGTGGCAGGCGGGCCTTCCGCACATCAGCCTTCATCATCGCGCCTTGGGCGATAACGGTGGTGGTGAGGTCAGCATCGGCGAAGACCGCCCCGTCGAGTATTGCGTTCACCAGCAACGCGCCTTGCAGGTTCGCGCCGACGAAGCTGCAATTGGACAAATCAGCGCCAGTGAAGTTCACCTTGCGCAGGATGCTGCCGGCAAAGTCGGCGCCGTTGAGCCTTGCGTTGGAGAAGTTCGCGTTGCTGAGATCGGTGCCAGCGCTGATGCTTTTGGAAAAACGGGCTCCTTTTGCCTGAACATTGCGAAACATCGCCCCGGCCATCCGGGTGGTGCCATCCTCAGACCACGCCCGCGTCAGCTCGGAGCCCTGCTTGGTGAGCAGGACCCCCTCCCGGAAATCAGCAAAATCGAGGATCGCTTCCGACAAGTTGGCGCTTCGCAGACGGGCCCCCCGAAGGTCCGCCTTCTCCAGCTTGGCATGGCGCAGGTCGCAATTGATCATGCTTGCGCCAAACAGATTGACCTCGGCCAGATTGGCGCGAACGAAGCGGCTGCCATCGAGCATGGCACCGGTCATCTCCGCCCCCATCAGCAGCCGGCCTGAGAATTCAAGGCGGTCGGCTCGCTTCATGGCAAGACTGAGCCGCTGTCCCCCCTTTGCCTTTTTCAAGAACAAGAGGTGACTCTCCAAAAGCTCGTCGAGGCGTGGCTGAGATATCCGCTCGGATACTCTGACCAGCATAGGATTTCCTTCTGCGAACCGGCAGCGCTCGGCACTATAGAGATCAGTGATCACTATATGCAACCCATTCCTCCCGCTGCCCGGCCGGGATCGGTGATCGGCCTCGCCATGAGGCCACTCCCTTTTTTTGCGGATGGGCCTTTGTGAGGGGAATGCGGGGCGCGTGTCCTCGCTCGGGTTTACCCGAACAGGGTCAGAATGGATTGCTGGCTTTTGCTGGCAAGGCTGAGACTGGTGGTGGCGAGTTGCTGGCGGGTTTGCAGCATCAGCATTGTGGTGCCCTCTTCGTTCTGGTCGGCCAGGGTCAGTTTGTTGGCGCCGTCGATGCAGATATCCGAAAGGCTTTTGCTGAAGACGTCCCGCGTGGTGATGATGTTGAGGGTGGTGCTCAGCCTTTGGGCGGCGCTGCGCAGCGTCGCCTGAGCTTTGTCGAGGCCGCTCATCGCCCGATCGATGTCGGTGCGGTCCATCCAGCCGTTTTGTGCCCGATCCAGCCGCAGCCCCTGCCCATCCGTCGTCAGGTTCTGGCTTTCGATCACAAGGCGATCGGAATGATTCGTGTTGAAGGCAACGGTGATGTCATTGGCATTGGACGGAGCGCTCACCTGCAGCGTGGTCACGACCGCAGCAGGACGGTCGGGGGTGTTGGCCGCGCGATAGGTGAAGCGCACCGTATCCTTCGGCTCCAGGGCGGGGGTGAACAGCCGGTATGTGTCGCGCCCGGTCCGGCCGGTGATGTCCAGACGTGCGGTGGCGCCGACGTTGGGCCCTGTGCCCTCCAGGGTGAAGGAAACGTCGCTTTGGCCAGTGTTCGGCACGGTGACCATCGAAAGACCGCCCTGATCGTCCATCAAGGAGGCATAGCGCAGTCCAGGACCGGCACTGTCAGGAGCATCGACCTGCACCGTCAACGCCGTCGAGCTGCCTTTGAAGCCGCTGATTTTGCGGTTATCGAGCGTGTCGAAGGAGGAAACCCCCATGCTGGTTTGCGGTTGCAAACCGGCCTTTTCGGTCAGCGGCGCATTGATGCGGAACAGGGCGGTTCCGCCGATTGGAGCGTAGGGGTTGCTGGCGATGTCCACCTGTCCGGTGGCGCCGGCATTGGGACCAGACCCGCCCAGTTTGAACGCGACGCCGGCCTGGCCGGCATTCGGCACCCGGGTGGTGATCGTGGCGCCCATCCCGTCGCTGAAGGCAACGGTCTTGAAGCCGGGGGCTGCACTGTCGTTGTCGCCGACGCTTACCGTCAATGTGTTGTGCTTCAAGGACCACCCTGCGAACTCCGACGCGGCGCCGCTGGAGAGGCCGACCGCTGCCGGGACCATGGACGGGTCGGTGTCTTTCACGATGGTCGGCGTGTCGGTGGCCAGATGAAACTCGTTGACGCCGCTGCCGGCTGAGAAATCCATGCGGATTGTGGCGCCAGCATTTTTGGACGCACGCGCCCCGTTTCCGAGCAAGGTGAGGGGCACATCGCTCTGGCCGGCGTTGGGAATGCTGGCGGACGCGGTTTCGGTCAGTGTGCCGTCCGGGGCGTAGCATTCGACCGTCACCGTCTTCGTTCCGCTCAGGGGATCGGGGATGCCGGTGATGACCTTCATCCGGGTGTTCTGCTGGATGCCGGAAAAGGCGGCATGGGTCTGATCACTGATGGAGGCGACCTGGCCGATCCCGGTCATTGGATCGAAGCCGTCGATGGCGGGTGTTGGAAGGGTGCCGTCGGCCGCTGCGAGATAGGCCACCCGGACCGTGGGCGGATTGGGAAGGCCCCGCGGATCGGATGAGACGTCGACCTTCATGCGGTCCATCACCCCGCCTTTGCCATTGATGCCGAAGCTGACAGCGCCGGATGTGAGGGTCCCGCCGGCATCGGGAACGGTTCCGCTTGCCAGGGCCGACCAGGTGACGCCATCGAGCGAGTGCTCGACCGATACGGTCTTGTAAATCCAGGCGTTGGGCGGGTTCGGGTCCTGGGCGCTGCCGAGCTGTCCTGTGGTCACACGGTAGTGCTGGGTTCCCATGCCGGGCGTTCCTGAGACAGATGCCGCCGCCGCCGAGACATAGAGCGGTGTTTGAATGTTTTCCTGGTTGGTGTGGCTCAGCTTTGCCGGATCAATGTCCATGGTGGCGGTATGGCCGCCGCCAAAGTCGAAGGTTACTGGCCCCGGCTTGGTGGTGCGATCGACCGGAATGGGAGAGGAGTGCCCGCCGGTGCTGCTGGTCAGCACCAGCGACAGGGCGGCTTCTCCGGCAGTTTCGTTGTTGAGGATCGTGAGCGTGTAATCGGCATCGGCGGTCTGTCCGGTCACCGGGCCGACGGAACCGACCGCCGGGGCCTGTCCGCCGCGGATCAACCCGGCCCGGTCCGGGAAGGAGGCCGCCTCCATCAGCTGTGCGGGGGCAACAGTCAGGCGAAGGGTCCCGCTGTCGAAGGGAAAGTCGTTCTCGCCAGCGGACAGCTTCCCGGCCCCCCGTTGGTTTGCCGCGTCCCGCGCCTCTGTGGCGCCGGTCATGGAGGTCGTCGTGATCCGAAGGTCGGTGTTGCGCTCGATCACCGAGGTCCCGGCTCCGCCGGACGGCTGCAGGGCGTCCATCGCATCGAGATCGACGTTGAATTTCACCTGAACGCCGGACGGAAAGACCTCATTGAAGCGCAGCGTTTCGCGACGGGCCTTGGCCGTTTCCCAAGCGTCGCGGGTGAAGGTCTGCGTCAGCGTCTGATCACCGCAGCTGATCTGGAAGGTCCTGTCGCGTCCAGGCGCACCGGTCACGCTGATCGTGACATCGTCGAGGGTCCCCCGCTGGCGCAGCATGAAGCCCGAAACATCAAGATCGGAAATGCCGCGCTCGGCTTCGGCCCGTGCAACATCGGCCGCTTGACCGCTGATCGTGCTGTCGCCGCTCACCCGGACCTGATAGCTGTCGGGTGACATGACAGTGGTAACCCTGGTGTTGTCGATCCCGCTGATGGAATTCACCGCCATGCGGGAGGCAGGCGTGGCATCCAGGCGTTGACCATTTCCCCCCAGCAGATTCCTGCCCCCATAGTCGCTGTCGCCGGCCAGTCTGTCGATCTGGTCGAGAAGCGCATCGAACTGTTTGGCGAGGGCGCCGCGGGTCATCACCGACGCAGGATCGCTGCCGAGCGCGGCAAAGGCGGCGGTGGTCAACCCGCGGGCCTGCTGGACCAGCCCTTCCATATGGTCAATCGTTTTTGTGGCCCCGGTTGCCGCGCTCACCGCCTGTCCCATGGCGTCCTTCAGCGACATCAGATCATTGGCGCGGTTGTTCAGTCCTTTTGCGGCAAAATAGGCAGGAGGGTTGTCCAGCGCGTCAGTGACCCGCAACCCGGTTGCCAGATGCCGCTGGGTCAGTGCCATTTTGCCCTGCAGCCCCTGAAGCGTGAGAACAGTGCTGCGGATGCCACTGGGAAGCTGAACGTCTGCGAGACTCATGGCTGCTTTGTGTCCCCTGCACAGCGTACCGGCCGGGTGAGTGCGCCAGCCGGCTTTTAGTGATCTGTGGTCACTATGCAGCCGCTATGCCAGAGAGAGCCCTGCCGCCAACAGGCTGATGGATCAGGAGGAGCGGTCGATCACCCCGGCAATAAAGTGACCACTGAGCACTTAATTCCTGGCCCCGCCGGCAGATTGTTCCCATTGCGCAAGGCTGCCGGCTTTGCCAAGGTCACTGGACGCATGACAGGAAAAAGGCCCAATCGGCATGCCCCGACGTGTTCGAGTAAAAGGGGTGGCCAGCCTGCTTGAACAAGCCGCGCGGCTTATTCACGGGGCGGGGCACAGCGAAGGTCTTTATCCGGCACAGTGGACGGCATTGCGCTATTTCGCCGAGGCGACACCACAGGCGCGTACGGCGGCAGGACTGATGCGCTACCAGAATATGGCCATGAGCCCGGTTGCACGAACGGTGCGGGCGCTGGTCGAGAAAGGGCTCGTGACGCGAAAGCCCAATCCACTCGACGGTCGGTCTGACCTGATCGAACTAACTCCAAAGGGACAGGCGTTGTTGCGACTTGATCCGCGAAACGATCTGGAGGCCCTGCTCGCCAAGGTGATGCCGGACCATCTGGCATCACTGGCTTTTGCCTTACAGTCGGTCATTCAGGGCATGGTGAACACCGAGGCTGTGAATGACGCGGTGGACAATCCTGACCATGATCAATGAACCAGTAGGCTGCGCAGTTTGTCGGCCAGTTCGTCATTGTCGAACGGCTTGATGAACACGGCATCTGCCGCCCATGCGTCGGCCAGTGCAACCGAAAACTCAATTGATGCCTTGGGCGCTCCCCCAGAAATGGCAACAACAACCGGGCCATTTTCCATCGTCTTGATTGCCCTCAACAGCTCAAGCCCATCTGTTTTCGGCATCCAAACATCCGTGATCACTGCATCAAAACTGGCCTCTGTCATCCGCTCAAGAGCCTCCAAACCATTACAGGCCTCGGTGACATGAAAACCGTGCCGCTGGAGGGTGCTTGCGATAGAGAAGCGGACCTCTTCGACATCATCAACGAGAAGAATGCGACGCATCAAGAACCCTCTCATCTGTCAGACCCGGCCTCTGGCACGGTGATGGTGAAACACGTTCCTTTGCCGGGAGCGGTCTGCACGTCGATGTTTCCTCCCCAATCTTTAACGATGCCATAAACCACCGACAACCCCAATCCGGTGCCGCTTCCAATCGGCTTTGTGGTGAAGAAGGGTTCGAAGATCCGGGTGCGCACCGCCTCGTCCATACCGCTGCCATTGTCGGTGACGCTCAGACGGAAAATCGGTGAGGCGGACGCCGCATCGGCGCGGTCGAGTTCAACCATGATCGCCCCTCGTCCATCCGTCGCCTGGGAGGCGTTCAGCAGCAGGTTGGTCAGCACCTGCGACACCTCGGTGGCCGAGGCCAGAATCAGGCCGCCGGCATCGAGTCGGGTCCGGATTGTGAGGCTTGGCGGAAGGCTGCGCCGGTTGAAGTCGACGGCGGCGAGAACGGCATCCGCGAAATCCAACGCCACGCGCGGGAGTGTCCCCTGGCGAGCGAAACCCAGAACCTTGCGCACGATTTCGGCGGCCTTTGCGCCGCAGGAGCGGATCATCCGCAGGTGAGGGCGTGCATCCTGTCCGTCCTGCCCCCACAGATGCTCAGCCTCGGCCGCGAGGTTGATCATGGGGTGGAGCAGATTATTGATCTCATGGGCAACGCCACCGGCCAGCTGACCGAGTGCGACCAGTTTTTCCCGTTCCCGTTCCAGCCGCTCGCGGTTTCTCGTCACCGCAACATCCTCATGAAGGACGAGATAGGAGACCAGCCCGGGCTGGCTGTTTGGGATTGGCGCGAGGGTCAGGCGGTCGCGGATCAGGCTGCCTTGCGCATCCCTGACGGTGACCTCACAGCTGGAGCGCTCCAGCTTGTCAACAACCCGATGAATGTCCTGAATGTGCTGATGCGAACCAGGGGCCAGGAGGTCGAGAAGGGGGAGATGGCGCACCGTGTCGGGATCCTGCCCGATCATCCGGCAAAAGGCGTCATTGGCGAACACAATCGGCAGATCAGGATTGGTGGCATCGACGATGGTGGTTCCAACAGGACTGGCGTGAACCGCGGCCGCAACCTCACGGTGTCGTTGCTCGCTTGTGCGCAATCCCTGCTCGGTGGCGGTCTGTTCGCTGATCGTGGCACCGATCAGCAGCGCCGCAATGTCGATCATGATCAGCAGGACCTGCAATTGTGCAGGATCACCAGCATGCCCGAGCGTTTTGAACAACAAGACGGCGGTGATGTTCACCACGATGATGGCGGCGACCGCACTGCCAAACCCAAAGCGCAGCACCACCGAGACGACGGGGAAGAGAACGACAAACCAGGCCTTGCCGTTGGTGCCGAGGGAAGCGTCGACGCAAAAGGCCAGAATGGCAAAGACGATGATGGAGGCCACACCCAAGGCTGTGGCGCCAGACAGTTGCGGCACCCAGCCGCCTGCCCCTGCCAATGACCGTGTGCGAAGCCAAGAAAACAGGATGAGAAAAGTTGGACCGGCCAGAAGAACGCCGGCAAGATCACCGATCCAGAAGGAGATCAGGATGTCGGCAAAGGCGGAGTTGGTCCAATATTTTTGGAATATGAACCCTGCGATCGCTGATGAAATGAAGGTCGATAAGCAGGAGATGGAGAGAAAAATTTTTACATGACGTTTGCTGATCAAGAAAGTATTGGGATTTATGAAGCGTCTTAACAGAAATCCGGCGGAGCCATATACAATGATATGCCGCAAGCCGCTGGAAATATCGAGAATGGTGAAAGTGTTGTCATAAAGAAAAGCGCCGAGTATCACCGCGGGAAAATAGGACGGCCCATACACTGTGCAGAATGCCATGGTCAACCCCGGACCAGGATACCATGCGCTCGCAGAATGCGCGATGTCGAAGACATGCGCTGTCTGATACAGAATGATCCATAGCCCGACATACAGTGCGGTGGCCAAGGATGGCGTTAAAAATTTCTCGTAAGTTCTGCGGATGTTTCTAAGAACTGAAGGAGGTGTTCTTCCAAACTTCACCATGCCCCTCATTGTCTGGTGTTTGTCTTAAACGGATATGCTCTGCGTTCGCCGAACCGTCTGCACTGATCATCGCCTCCGGTCGTCTGGCACAGTGCGGCGCGCTGATTTCCACAGCGGGATTTCCACAGCGGGAAATGAAATCACCGTCCGGCGCCTGCTGCGCCAGCGCATGGACGCCAAGCAGCACAGGCGCTGGTCGCCGCAAGACACAGCTCCCTCGATGCTGAGGGCGCGCACCGCCGCTGTTGAAGGGCACGGGCTCGCCTTACCCCACAGCCGCCTGCCCGACACCACCGCTGCGCCAGACGCCCTCCGGCGCCCCTTCGGGGACCGTCCGGAGGGCGCCGCGGATATACGACGGCGCCGGCCCCTGGCTGTTCCCCCGCTCTATGGTTATCCCAAGGGCGGCGCGTTGCGGGCCCCCCAGTCCTGCCACATGGCGCGGTAGGCCGCCTCGATCCCGCGGGCGAAGCCCTCATAGTCGGTCAGCGGCGCGGCGTTCAGCCGGTCGCGCATCGTCCGGCGCAGCCCGGCCAAACGCTCCGCATCGCCGGCCAACGCCACCGCGGTGGCGATGTACCCGGCCTCGTCGGATGCGACCAGTTCCGCCAACCCGCAATGGGTCAGCAGGCTGGCGCCGACGCGGGCGACATGGTTGGCGCCGGCCACCGTCACCACCGGCACCCCCATCCACAGAGCTTCGCAGGTGGTGGTGGTGCCGTTGTAGGGGAAGGGGTCGAGGGCGATGTCGATGCGGTCGTAGGCGCGCAGATGTCCGTTGGCGGCGTCGATGCGGGCCAGCAGTTCGATGCGGCCGGCGTCGATCCCGAATTTGACGAAGGTGTTCAGGTAGCGCCGGCGCGTTTCCTCGTCGCCCATCTGGGCGCTCTTGACGATCAGGCGGGAGTTCGGGACCCGCTTCAGGATTTCCGACCAGACCCGCACCACCTCCCCCGTCACCTTGGAGGTGTTGTTGAAGGAGCCGAAGGTGACGTGACCGTTGGCGCGGAAGGGCGGCTCGGCCGGCGGGGCGACGTCCAGCGGCGGGCGGTAGCTGTGGAAGCCGTTGGGCAGCCGGACGATGCGCTCGGCGCTCAGCCGGTCGGCCTCGCCCGGCGGCTCGGCGACGGCGTCGCTGAAGCGCCAGTCGATGGCGCGCATGCCGGTGGTGTCGGGATAGCCCAGCCACGTCGCCTGGACCGGCGCCGGCTTGCGGGCGAACAGGGTCAGGCGGTTGTTGGCGGTGTGGCCGGTCAGATCGACCAGGATGTCGATGCCGTCCCGCTCGATCAGCGCGGCGGCGCGGGCGTCGTCCACCCCGACCAGCGACCGCCAGCCGTCGGCCAGCCCCTTCAGCCGTTCGGTGACCACGTCCGACCTCGCGGCCGCATGATAGCAGAACACCTCGAACTGCTTGCGGTCATGCGCGCGGATCAGCGGCTCGGCGAAGAAGGCGACGGAATGGGCGGAGAAATCGGGCGAGACGTAGCCGACGCGCAGGCGGCGTTCGGGATCGCGCGGGTTGGCGTGGCGCTTGCCGGCGGGCAGCAGCGGATCGGCATGGCGCTGCGCCCACGCCACATGCGCCTTGAAGATGGTCTCGGGTGGGACGGCCGGGGTGTAGTGCAGGGCCAGCAGCAGGTTGGAATGCATCAGGGCATGGGTGGGGTGCGCCTCCAGCCCTTTCTGGAAGACGCCGATCGCCTCCTCGATGCGCCCCATCTCCTTCAGCGTCTCGCCCAGATTGTTCCAGGCCTCGGCCGATTTCGGATCGGCCTTCAGCGCGGCGACGAAACACTCCACGGCACGGGCCAGCTCGACCGCTCCCTTGTGCAGGTCGCCCAGGTTGCACAGTGCCGCCGCCATGTCCGGCTTCAGGCGCAGCGCCTCGCCGTAGGCGGCGCGGGCAGCCTCGCGGTCGCCGCGGTTGCGCAGGATGTTGGCGAGGTTGAAATGGGCCTCGGCATAATCGGGCTTCAGCCGGATGGCGGTACGCAGCGCCTCCTCCGCCTCCTCCCCCCGGCCCATGTCCAGCAGGAGGCAGCCATGGTTGCTGTGGACGAACGGATCGGCCGCGTTGCGGGCAATCGCCCGGCGGTAGCAGCCCAGCGCCCCCTCCCAGTCGCCGCGGGCGCGCAGGATGATGGCGAGGTTGTTGTTGGCGTTGGCATGGCCCGGATCGGCGGCCAGCACGGCGCGGTATCCGGCCTCCGCCTCGGCGGTCCGGCCTTCCCGGTGCAGGGTCAGCGCACGGGCGAAGCCGGCGTCCGCTGCGGCGGCGGTCGGCGCCGCGTTTCGCAGGGAGGAGATCGGAGAGGCCGGGTGTCTGGCCTTGGCCTGCTTGCGTGAAGGCTTTTTCATCGGGCTGACCGCCTGGTGTTAAGTCTCTGTCGGCAAAGAACCGTCCTGCCGGTCGATAGCAATGACCGTACAGTGTCCGCAAGCGGCATCTCATCCATCGCCGGGCCCGTGCCCGGATGTGCTGAAACAGCCACATGGACTGGGGACATATGATGGACGGGGGATGGGCACTGGGACAGATGGCTTGCCGCTGTTGGGCCTCTTCTGCTATTCCAGCGGAATCGCGTGGTTCTGCATCGTCCGCAAGTGGCGGGCGCACGCGCTTTGTCGCGCCCCGGGGCCAAGGAGCGCATGGTCGATCGAGACCGGATGATTGAACGGTATGAAGACCTTGCTTTCGCGACGCGTTTCACATTTTTCACGGCGGTTCCCATGACCCTTGCTGCGGAAGTCCCCTGCGCTCACACCGGGCTGCATTCCCTGGCCGCCGTCGCGCGCCAGCGTGGTCTCGACGTTTCGGCCGAGCGGCTTCAGCACAGCAATGTCATCGGGAACGAGGAGCTGGACACCGCCCGCCTCCTGCGCGTTGCTAAGTCCATCGGCCTGAAGGCTGAAGCGACAACGCTGGACTGGGAGGATCTGGGCAAGCTCCACGACGCCTTCCCCGCCATCCTGCGCCTGCGCAACGGCAACTCGATGGTGGTGCTCGGCTTCGGCAAGCAGGGCGACACCGACGTCGCCATCCTACAGGATCCGCTGGCCGGGCAGGAGGTCATCCTGCCGGTCGACCGCATCCGGCTGAGCCAGGCCTGGGCCGGCGAGATCGTGCTGCTGAAGCGGGATTACGGCCTGGCCGACACCGAGCAGCCCTTCGGCCTGAAGTGGTTCCTGGTGGAGATCCTGCGCCATCGCCGCATCTTCCGCGACATCGGCATCGCGGCGATCCTGATGAGCCTGTTCGCGCTTGCCGTGCCGATTTTCTTCCAGCTGGTGGTCGACCGTGTGCTGGTCCACCGCAGCCTGGGCACGCTCAGCGTCCTGATGATCGGCATGGTCGGCGTCATCCTGTTCGAGACCGCCTTCTCCTACCTGCGCCAGTACCTGATGCTCTACGCGACGAAGAAGATCGACGCGAAGATGAACGTCCAGGTCTTCAACAAGCTTGTCGGCCTGCCGATGCATTATTTCGAGCGGGTGTCGTCGGGCGAGATCGTCAAGAACGTCCAGCAGGCGGAGCGCATCCGCAACTTCCTGACCGGCCAGCTCTTCATGACGCTGATCGACATGGTCTCGCTGGTGATCTTCCTGCCGATCATGTTCATGTACAGCGTGCCGCTGACGGTGCTGGTCCTGGTCTTCGCCGTGCTGATGGCGATCAACATCGGCATCATGATCCCGCTGATCAAAGGCCGGCTGAAGGAGCTCTATCAGGCGGAAATCCGCCAGCAGTCCTTCCTGATCGAAAACATCCACGGCATGCGGACCGTGAAGTCGCTGGCGCTCGATGCCCGCCAGAAGCAGGAGTGGGACCACCGCGTCGCCCGCGCCGCCGAACAGCGCTTCGACGTCGGCCGCATCATGATCATCGGCCAGACGGTCGCCATGCCGCTCAACCAGCTGATGATGGCCTGCCTCTTGGGCCTGGGCACCTATCTGGCGCTGAACGGCGAGCTGATGATGGGCGCGCTGATCGCCTTCTACCTCCTGGCCGGCCGCGTCACCCAGCCGCTGCTGCAGATGGCCCAGCTGGTGCAGCAATTCCAGGAAGTGTCGATCTCGGTCCAGATGCTGGGCACGATCATGAACCATCCGCCGGAGGAAGGGCGCACCGGCCGCGGCCTGCGGACGCCGCTGCGCGGCACGGTGGAGTTCCAGGACGTGCGCTTCCGCTATGCCGCCTCGGCCCCGCCGGCGCTCGACGGCGTCTCCTTCACCGCGGCCGAAGGCATTATCCTCGGTGTCATGGGCCGCTCCGGCTCGGGCAAGACCACGGTGACCCGGCTGCTGCAGGGTCTGCACCGGGCGCAGGAAGGGCTGATCCGCATCGACGGCCACGACCTGCGCGAATACGATCTCGACCATCTCCGCGCTTCGATCGGCGTGGTGCTGCAGGACAATTTCCTCTTTACCGGCACCATCCGCGAGAACGTCTCCGCCGCCAAGCCGGGAGCGACGACCGAGGAGATCCTGAAGGTCATCCATCTGGCCGGCGCCGACGAGTTCGTCGAGCGGCTGCCCAAGGGCCTGGACACGATGCTGGAGGAAGGCTCGTCCAACCTGTCCGGCGGTCAGCGCCAGCGTCTGGCCATCGCCCGGGCGCTCCTGACCAATCCGAAAATCCTGATCATGGACGAGGCGACCTCGGCGCTCGACGCCGAGAGCGAGGCGATCGTCCAGGCCAACCTGATGAACATCGCGCGCGGTCGCACCGTGATCATCATCTCGCACCGCCTGTCGTCGCTGGTGCCGTCCGACACCATCCTGGTGATGGATCGCGGCAAGGTGGTGGACAGCGGCCGCCATGACGAACTGCTGGAGCGCTGCGACATCTACCAGCATCTCTGGCACCAGCAGAACCGGCACATCTAGGAGCGCGCGCCCTTGTCCGCACAGAAGCCGTCCGCACAGAAGCCGACCGCACAGAAGCTCGCGAAAATTGAGACGGCACGCGTTCCCGCCAATGATGCGGTGCCGCGGGGATCGGCCCAGCCGCTCGACAAGCGGGCGAAGGCGCGGGGGAAGGCGGCCATCGGTGCCTTCCAGAAGGATACCGAGGCGATCCAGAACGCCCCCGATCCCTTTCTGGCGCGCATCACCCTGCATCTGCTGGCGCTATTCGTCATCGGCCTGATCGTCTGGATGACGCTGTCCTACCTGGACAAGATCGTCGTCGCCCAGGGCAAGATCATCTCGGTCGAATCCAACGTGATGGTTCAGCCGCTGGAAATGGCGGTGATCAAGAAGGTGCTGGTGCGTCCGGGCGACGTCGTCCGCAAGGGCGAGGTGCTGGCGACGCTGGACCCGACCTTCACCCAGGCCGACGTCCAGCAGCTGGAGTCCCGCCTTGCCAACGCCGACGCGCAGATCGCCCGGCTGGAGGCCGAGCATGACGGCAAGCCCTTCGTGCCGACTGCGGATCGCTACGGCTACGGCACGCTGCAGCAGGCGCTGTGGCGCGAGCGGCAGGCCCAGTACAAGTCGCAGATGGAGAACTACGAGGAGAAGCTCGCGCGTCTGCAGTCCAACGTCAGCAAGTACGAGATGGACCGCGTCCACCTGAACGAGCGGCTGAAGGTGGTGCGCGAGATCGAGAACATGCGCTCCTCGCTGCTGGCGACGCAAGTCGGCAGCAAGCTGAACCTGTTGCAGGCGACCAGCGACCGCATCGACATCGAGCGCAATCTGGTCCTGAACCAGAACGAGCTGCAGGGCAACCGCCACGACCTGCAGGCCCTGCTGGCCGAGCGCGACGTCTTCATCCAGCAGTGGAGCGGCAAGATCATCGAGGAGTTGACCTCCCAGCGCAACGAGCGCGAGGCCTTGCGCGAGCAGCTGACCAAGGCGCGCAAGCGCCAGTCGCTGGTCCAACTCGATTCGCCGGTCGACGCCATCGTGCTGGAGGTCTCGCCCAAGGCCGCCGCCGGTTCCGTCGCCAAGGAGGCCGAGCCGCTCTTCACCCTGGTGCCGGTCGGTTCCGCGCTGGAGGTCGAGGCCAAGATCGATGCCCGCGACCTCGCCTTCGTCCAGGTCGGCGACAAGGTCCGCGTCAAGCTCGACGCCTATCCCTATCTCCAGCACGGCTCGCTGGAGGGCGAGGTGGCGACGATCAGCGAGGATTCCTTCTCCAACAAGAACGACGCCTCCGGGGCGCTCTTCTACCGGGCGCGGATCAGGCTGCTGACCACCATGCTGGACAATGTGCCCTCCAATTTCCGCCTGATCCCCGGCATGCCGGTGACGGCCGACATCAAGGTCGGCGAACGCCGGATCATCACCTATTTCCTCCGCCCCATCCTGCGCGGGGTCGACGAAAGCCTGCGGGAGCCCTGATTGTGTTCGGCAAGCTGCTGAAGCGAAACAAATCCACCCAGTCCCGCAAACCCGATTTCCAGCGCGGCCTGGCCGCCTTTGAGGCGGAGAATTATGCCGGGGCGGTGGCCGACTGGCTGCCGCTGGCCGAGCGCGGCGAGGCCGAGGCGCAATACCGTCTGGGCCAGCTCTATGCCCGTGGGCTGGGGGTGGTGCGCGATTTCGGCGACGCCGCCCATTGGTTCCGCAAGGCGGCCGAGCAGGGGCACCGGGAGGCACAGTTCTCGCTCGCCCTGTGCTACGCCAACGGCGAAGGGGCAGCCCAGGACAACGCGCTACCGGTGCGCTGGTACAAGATGGTGGCCAAGGCCAACCCGGCGGCGGCGGAGGCCAATCTGGCGCTGCTCTTTCCCAATGGGCTGGGCATCACGCCCGACATCACCCAGGCGCTGCACTGGTACCGGCTGGCGGCGGAAGCCGGCCATGCCGAGGCCCAGCACCACATCGGCCTGCTGCATGCCTTCGGCCAGGGGGTGGTGCAGGACCATGCCGCCGCTGCCGATTGGTACCGGCGTTCGGCCGAGCAGGGCTATGCCGTGGCCCAGCATGCCCTCGCCTCCCTCTACGCCAACGGCCAGGGGGTGGAGCGCGACATGGACCAGGCGATCGCCTGGTATGGCCGTGCCGCCGAGCAGGGCTTCGTCAACTCCCAGCTGGCGCTCGCCATCATCCACGAGCACGGCAGCGGGGTGGAGGCCGACCCGGTCCGGGCGGCGGCCTTCTACCGCCAGGCGGCCGAACAGGGCCATCCGGTGGCCCAGGTCAATCTCGGCCTGCTCTATGCCCGCGGCCATGGCGTGCCCCAGGACTACCGCGAAACCCTGAAATGGTGCCGTCTGTCGGCCGAGCAGGGCAACGTCAACGCCCAGTTCAATTTGGGCCTGATCCATTCCAACGGGCTGGTCGGCGCCCCCGATTATGCCGAAGCGGCCGTCTGGTACCGCAAGGCGGCGATGCAGGGCAATGTCGGCGCCCAGGTCAATCTCGGGCTGATGCTGATCCATGGCTGGGGCGGGCGGCCCGAGCTGGTCGAAGGAGTGGACTGGCTGCGCAAGGCGGCCGCCCAAGGCCACACCGGCGCCATGAGCAACCTCGGCACGCTCTATGCCGACCAGGCCGGCAAGGCCTACAACCCGCTCCAGGCCTATGTCTGGACCATCATGGCCGCCGCCGGCACCCAGCCCGGCGCCGAGCGTGACGGGCTGGAGGCCAAGGCGCATGAGCTCGGCACTCAGCTGACCAGCGAGGACCGCCACAAGGCCCAGGGCATTATGGAGGAGTGGAAGAAGAACCCGAAGCTGGTGGCGACGGGCTGATCCGGACGTCGCAAAGGGACGTGAGAGGCCGTCTTGGCAGTCGATGGCAA
>Ga0366751_1074_pt1 | contig 16806 bp, 14 predicted proteins | sample BONcelHN113001D5_FD_207087 | JGI IMG/M metagenome (GOLD analysis project Ga0366751, IMG submission 207087) | Enriched cells from coal bed in the Powder River Basin, Montana, United States - BONCAT cells N11 rep1 HSBNCT.N11.300.1.D5 ...
TTCAAGAACAATACGTCCTTTATTGGTGTTTAATTCGACTTGAGGAAAACTCATTTTATAATCTCCTAATCATGGACAAAAAAAAGCCATGGGTTTTTGGTTGAGAGAAGCATAAGCAAACTGTAAACTACAAGGCAAGCAAAAACGTTACTTTCTTTGTTAAAAATTTAGAAAAGCGTTTTAATTATCCTATTTTATCTTATAGAAGTGATTTATCAACTATGAAGCCGAATGATGTTGTTTCATCCCTGCCAAATAACCCGACAACTCAAAATCAATCTGTCGATGCTGCGCAGCAAGAACAACAGCCTGGCTTAGACTTTGTACGCCAAGTGATTACTGACGATCTAGCAGCAGGCCGTACACAACAAGTGGTAACACGTTTCCCGCCAGAACCAAATGGTTATTTACATATTGGTCACGTGAAGGCGATTTGTCTGAACTTTGGCATTGCCCAAGAATTTGATGGCTTGTGCAACCTACGTTTTGACGATACTAATCCAGATGCAGAAGAACAAGAATATGTAGACGGTATTGCCAATGATGTAAAATGGTTAGGGTTTGAATGGAATGGTGAACCTCGCTATGCATCTAGCTATTTTGATCAACTGTACACATGGGCGGTACAACTGATTGAACAAGGCGATGCTTATGTCGATTTGCAAACGCCTGAAGAAATTAAGTTAAACCGGGGTAATTTCGTAGAACCGGGTAAAAATTCACCCTATCGTGATGCTTCATTAGAAGAAAATCTGGCGCGTTTTGAACAAATGCGTAATGGTGAGCTTGGCGAAGGGCAAGCTGTTCTTCGTGCCAAAATTGATATGGCATCTCCAAACGTACATATGCGTGATCCTATTTTGTACCGTGTACTGCATTCTGAACATCATCAAACCGGTGATAAATGGAAAATGTATCCAATGTACGATTATGCGCATCCATTATCAGATGCGATTGAGGGCATTACTCACTCACTGTGTACTTTGGAATTCCAAGATCACCGTCCGTTCTACGACTGGGTGGTTGAAAAAGTTAAGTCGCCATCTGTTCCGCATCAGTACGAATCTAGCCGTTTAAATGTCGATTACACCATTACCTCTAAACGTAAATTGCGTAAATTGGTTGAAGGCAATCATGTTAATGGCTGGGATGACCCACGTATGCCAACCGTAGTCGGTATGCGCCGTCGTGGTTTTACCCCGGAAGGTCTGCGTGATTTCTGTAAGCGTGTCGGTGTTTCTAAAGTGGATGGCAGTATTGTTGATGTTGCAATGCTTGAGTACTGTATCCGCCAATCTTTGGAAAATACCGCTGCACGTGGTATGGCGGTGTTAAATCCATTAAAAGTGACCTTGACCAACTTGCCTGAAGATATGGACCTGAGTCATGCACGTCATCCGAATGTAGACATGGGTGATCGCATTATTCCTTTATCTAAAGAAATTTATATTGATCGTAAAGACTTTGAAGAAGTGCCGCCGAAAGGCTTTAAACGTTTAATTCCAGAAGGTGAGGTGCGTTTACGTCATGCTTATGTAATTAAATGCGACGAAGTCATTAAAGATGCCCAGGGTGAAGTGGTTGAACTGAAATGCTCAATTGACCCTGAAACCTTGGGCAAAAATCCGGAAGGCCGTAAAGTCAAAGGCGTGGTGCATTGGGTTTCTGCAACCAAAGGAGTACCGGCTGAAGTTCGCGTCTATGATCGTTTATTTACTGAAGCTGCTCCAGATGCAGATGACGATTTCTTGGCGAACTTAAATCCAGAGTCTTTAACTGTGCTTCAAGCGATGATTGAACCTGCGTTAGCGGAAGCTCAAGCTGAAGATCGTTTCCAGTTTGAACGTGAAGGTTATTTCGTGGCAGATCAATATGATCATTCGAGCGATAAACCGGTGTTTAACCGTATTTTGGACTTAAAAGATAGTTTTAAGCCAGGTAAATAATTTATTTTTGGTTTAATTTAAGAAAGCTCAACTTCGGTTGGGCTTTTTTGTGGCATCCAAGCAAAAATTGGTTTTAACTATGTATAGTTTCTTATGTAATCTTATAAAATTGCTCCCTTTTCCTGCGCTAAAACTCCTAATCAATGAGACAGTATAGAGAACTATCACTGTAAAAAGATGAGGGTAAGAAAAATGAATAATGTGGTTATCGAGACACAGATGTTAATTCGAAAACCGGTTGCCGAAGTGTTCAATGCCTTTGTTGATCCAGAAGTTACCCGCAAGTTCTGGTTTACTTCCTCTACGGGACAATTAATGGAAAACAAGAATGTCGATTGGTATTGGGAAAAATATGAAGTGACAACCAGTGTTTTTGTAGAGCAGCTTATTAATAATCAATTAATTCAGATCATGTGGGGCGAGCCAAAATCTACGGTAGATTTTATTTTTGAGAAAATATCCGACAACGAAACCTATATTAGAATCCGTAATTACGATATTCCTTTAGATGATTCAGAATTAATTGCTTTTGTTATTAAACATACCAATGATTTCACTACGCTTTTAGATGGCTGTAAGGCCTATCTGGAGTATGGTGCACAATTGAACTTGGTCAACGACAGACTTCCACCATTTGATTAAAGGTTTTAAGAAATTTTTTAAAGATAAGTATTTATCAACTGAGCAAAATTATAATGATCATTCTGCTTATTTTTAGATATTTTACGCTTGAATAACACGGGTTAAGTAAAACCGATCTTCGCTTCTTTTTCAGCCTCATTCAGATGGGGCTTTTTTATATTTAAAATCATAAATTGGCTGAACGCAAAATTAAGGATTTTTCTGTTCAGGTTCTTTTAATAATAAAGAGGGCGGCAGACGTTTTTTGGCTTTATCGCGTAATTTTTTCTTGATGTACAACACCAGAGCAAAACAGGTGGTGGTGATGGTCAGCAACATGCTGTTCATATAACTCATGATTGAGCTGACATAGCCAATCGTGGTCAGGCGGTTCATCATGCGAATGACTTGCGGACTGCTCTCAACCCCGGTAATGGCCCAGGTACATAAATGTTCGCAGTTATTAATAATAAGATGATAATTATTTTCATTCATACGAGAACGCATACGCCGTACAACTTTACGACCCATAAATTTTGGATTGCTGTAGTGTTGAACAATAATGGTTTTGCCGAAACTGAATTTTTCCAGTGAGGTGATTTCAATTGGACGTTTTTTGAATAAATGTGCAAAACCCGAATAATGAATCACCCGGCCACGCCCTGCATAAATACCATGATGGGAATAGCCTAAGTGTTTAACGATAAGATGTGTTCCTAAAGGGAATCGTATTTTTTGCTGCTGCATCCTAGGTTTAATCAATCAAGTTACAAATGTATTTTATTGATATATTTTACTTCTTCTTTATAAAAGAATCGACTGTTTCACCTTGTTTAATGAGTTTTTTATGGGAACTACATCAGCATATACCAAAATTTAGGACATACAGCGGTCTGCGGAATCAATAAAAATGAAAAATCAATTTTTAATAAAAGCTGGTCTTGTTTTCGCATTAAGTTTTACTTCAAAAAGTTATGCAGAAATTTATCTTCAGCATTGGCGAAGTGATGTGTTTCAAGCAGATGTTGTACAGATCAATCAGCCTCAAAAGCTACGTTTATTTTTAAATGATGCCAAGACCAATCAACCGCTGCATACATTCGCTGCAGTTCAGAAGCAATTAAAAACGTGTGAACAGCTATCATTTGCAATGAATGCAGGTATGTATCATGCAGATTATTCTGCAGTCGGTTTGTATATAGAAGCATCACAGTAAAAGCAAAAATTAAATAGGATAAAGCAAGGCTTTGGTAATTTTTATATTCAACCGAATGGTGTGCTGGCCTGGAATCAGGATAAAGCCATGATTATGACCACAGCGGATTATTCAAAGCTCAAGTGGAATGCAGATTATGCGACACAATCTGGCCCCATGCTGGTCATCAAGGGAGAAATTAATCCTCAATTTTTACAACATTCAACTTCATTGAAAATTCGTAACGGGGTGGGGATTAAAGATCAAACCCTTTATTTTGTGATTAGTGATAAGGCAGTAAGTTTTTATCAATTTGCACAATTTTTTCAACAACAGTTAAAAGTGCAAAATGCGTTGTATCTCGATGGCTCAATTTCAAGTGCCTATATTCCCCCATTAAAACGTGCAGATTCATTTTTTAAACTTGGTCCTATGCTTGCTTATATTGATGCGAAAAACTGTCAAAAAGACTAAAAATTTTAAGTTTTAAAATTATTTATTTATGTATTTTATGATTTTAACTGTTTTATTAGATCTCTTGCGAAAGTCATTATTGCAAGTTTATCCGGTTTACGAGTGCAGCAATTAAGTTAATGCGTAAGCCGAATCTTTTCCGTCTATTTCGATAGCGTTCACTTAATATTCTAAATGTTTTCAATTGACTATTAATGTGTTCGATCACAACTCGTATTTTTCCAATCATTTTATTGTACTTTTTCTCAACATCAAATAAGGGTAAATTCTTCTTTTTCTTTATTGGCATCAATAATTTAAAGCCATCTTGCTCTAATCCGTAGTACCCTAGATCAGTCATAACATATTCACAATGTTTGAATTTCTTAACCGTTTTTCTTGCCAATTTAATGTCATGCTGACTGCCATTCGATATATCTAGCCCTATGATTTGTTTGCTGTTCGGATGATAGATCACTTGTACTTTTAGCGTCTATTTCTTCTTTTTACCACTGTAGAATTTACTCTGATTTTTTTTTCGGACGTTCTATTGAACATTCTGTCGCATCAATAATTACCCAGTTAAAGTGTTCGTCTGCCGTGGTAATGCTTCGTTTTGGCAGAGTAAAACGTCTTGATTTCATCAATGCATCTTCAACCTTTTTAATGGTTCGATTCACATTACTTTCAGCGATATGGTAATTTGCCGCTAATTCCAGTTGAGTGCTGTAGTTCCGTAAGTAATTGAGAGTTAATAACAACTGATCCTCTATATCTAAAGTATGAGGACGACCTGATTTCTTTTTGAGTGATTCTGCTTTTTCTAAAACCTCTACCATTTCAGTAAAAACATGTCGAGGTACGCCAACCAAGCGTTTGAATTCAGAATCTGAAAAACGATTTAATTTCTGATATCTCATGAAATTTATATTGAGGTGGTTTTTACTTTCGCAAGAGGTCTATTATATTTCACCTATTTTAAATGATTTTAAGCCGGATTTTTATTGTTTGAATCTTCTAAGCGCTCAGTATAAAAAATTTTTATTTTGAATTAGATCATTTATAAGTTAAAAATGATATCCAATTTTTAAACCCTAGCCTATGGCGTGATTTTCACTGAATTCTCCTACTTTTGAAGCTTCTGAAAGGACGGGAAGAGGCAGATCATAAGTTCCATTCTGTGTAGTTACATCTCCCAACCAGAAGTATTTCACTCCGCCTGAAATAAAATAATCAGGTTCGGGATTATATTTTAGTGCTAAACCTACTCCCCAATAGCCCTTTGTTGGATTGAAGATAGAAGCCGGATCGCCTGTACCTGAATCCCAGCCAAGATCAAAAGCACCCGACCATTGGGGAGTCCATTGTTTTGCAGCCCCCACAGTGGCGCTCCACTGATTCTTTTGATAGTCATCCAGATTAAATCCACCAGTATAAGTTCCACTACTTATTGTAGTCGTTGCCAGTTGGGATAATGCACCGAATTGGACTGGACGAATCACAAAATCTTTCCAGTTGACCCAACGAATATTGGAATAAAGCAAAGTACTGACCGTAATGCTAGTTTGAAAATCGAGATTAATAGATTGTGGTGTGGAAATTTTAGTTTTACTTTCATCAACCAAAAGCAGGGGTGTCCCTAACACATTTTCGGAAACATTGATTTTGTGATCAATTTTGGAGTGATAGGTCAATGCCGCTTTTAATGCCATGTCAGGCACTTGATAAGCGAAACCAGCCAGCCAGCCGACAGCCGCATCTGGCTTGAAAATTGCGTTATAACCATTGAAGTCTGCATACACCAATCCGCGTAGAGAAACATGGCCTTTAATGGTTTGAAAGGCCGGCCCTGCATAAAGATTAAAGTTTTTGAAGGACTGATAACCTAAAATTAGACTGAGATTTTGGCTATCTACATTGATTTGTGTACCTTGTTGGCTCAGTACTGGATCGGAAAAACTGGCATTACGCTTCACCGGATATTGTAAATCTGATCCAAAAGGCTGATCGTACAGGATGCCGAAAGAGAGTTGTGGTTTTAATTGAAGTTTAAGCGCTGCACTATAATATTGAAAACTTTGGCTAATATTATCTGTTGAATAGTCGTCAACACCGGAATTGATCAGGTCGGATCGTGTGCCTAAAGTTCGCCCAGATACTTCGGGATCGGCAGCGGTAATGGACGCTTCAAAATAATGCCCTACTTCGAGAAAAGGCAGTAAAGATTGACCGGATTGATCCATAGCTGCGGCTATTCCATGACTTGAGATTAGGCTGCATAATATTGCCAGTCCAGGATAATACGATTTCATATATTTTCCTTTTTATTAGACTAATTTTTATTTTTAAGGCATTCTTATTTTACTTTTTATAATTTTTCACATATGAGTAAAGCACTTTTACATACAGGGGAACAGAGATTTCTAGGCGAAAAGAGAGAAGTATGTTTCTAAGTATTAAAATCCAAGCATATGCATTTTGCACAGGCAAATAAAAAGGCATTTAGTAAACTAAATGCCTTTAAATGAGACTCTACTATTGGAGGGGGAGGTGCTGTAATTCGTTTAACTCTTTACGGCTATAACCTCGTGAAGCTAGAACCTTTTTAATTCCAATGATGACATCTTCATCTGTTGCTTTTGATAAAGCTTGGATCAGTTGTTCATTCGATTTACAAGAGTAATCATTTTCGACACAAGAGATTTGATTCTTGTGTTCGTTTTGCTGTTGATTAGCAGAAAACAGCTTTTGCCAAAAACTCATAGAGCCTTCATACACAACTTAACATAGTTCGAAATATATCCAATCCACTAAATATTACAAGCCTGTTTCAGTGATAAAAGCAGCGTTTGAACTTTAAATTTTCCGATGACAGTCGGTAAGTTTAACGATATTATGAGATTTACTATTCAGAATTTTTTATATCTTATTGAATTTAATATAAATAAAAATGAAGCTCAACAGAGCTTCATTTAAATAACAACATATACAAACTTAACAATGAAATAAATTGTTTAAATCTTTTCCAGTAATACACCTGATTCTACATGGTGGGTATAGGGGAACTGGTCAAACATCGCAAATTTGGTCACTTTATGTGTGGTTGATAAGGTCTTTAAATTGTCGTGTAAAGTATCCGGGTTACAGGAGATATAAATGATGCGCTCAAAACGTTGAATCAGTTTTAAGGTTTCATCATCAATACCCGCACGCGGTGGATCTACAAACACGGTATCGAAATCATAGCTTGAGATATCAATCTCGGCTTCCTGTAACCGGCGGAATTCACGTTCACCATTATAGGCTTGGGTGAAATCTTCCGCCGAAAGACGAGCCACCTGAATATTGTCAATCTGGTTTTGCTCAATATTCCACTGTGCAGCATAAACAGATGACTTGGCCAACTCAGTTGCCAGTACGCGATTGAACTTGGTTGAAAGCGGCAGGGTAAAGTTACCGTTACCACAGTACAATTCAAGTAAGTCTTTATCGGACTGTTCAGCGGCATGACATGCCCATTCCAGCATCTTCTGGCAGACTTGCGCATTGGGTTGGGTAAAGCTGCTTTCGATTTGCTGGTATTGATAAGTACGATCGAATACTTGGAGTTCTTCAACCACAAATTCGTCGCTTAATACCATTTTTTGACCGCGGCTACGACCAATCAATTTGATATTCAGTTTTTCAGCCAGTTGTTTGGCCAAGCTTTCCCATTCGGCATCCAGCGGGCAACGGTAAATCATTGAGACCAGCATTTCGCCTTTTAAAGTTGCCAGAAAGTGAACTTCAAACAGGCGTTTAGACAGTATCGGATTGCTTTTGAGTTCTTGCAGCAAAATCGGCATCAGTTGATTAATGCTGGCATCTGCAATCGGAAATTCGTCAATGCGAATCACTTGTTTTTGGTTATCTTCACTGCGTTCAAACATGGCATAGAACATATCATCGTCAGTATGCCAAATACGGAATTCTGCACGCATACGGAAGTTTTGTTCAGGCGACGGAAATACGTCTAAAGAAGGGGGATTAAATTCGGCAAATTGAGCAGAAATACGTGCAATCTTGGCATCAAGTTGTAACTGATAAGCTGAAGTCATATGCAGTAAAAATCACGAACACATTGAAAACAGGGATGGTAACAAAGTTTGAATCAGATGACTAAACTTATTGCCCATTCAGCGGCAGAAATATCGTTTCAACCAAAATTTTGGCTAAATATAAAGCGTACTTATTAATTATAAAAAATCTTAAGTTTAATGTGTAAATTGATTTAAAAATCAGTAAATTAGATAGATAGTATAAAAAGAAACCAAGTCGACCTGACCAGGGAGCGGTCGACTTGGCAAAGAGGAAAAACATTAGAGTTATAAAATTAAGCTTTCAAATTTAGCCTTAAGTTAAGGTCATCAAGCTGGCATTCCCTCCTGCTGCCGCAGTATTGATACTGATCGCGCGCTCAATCACCAATCGTTCTAAAGGAATATTGTAATCAAGAGGTTCCAAATGGGTGATGCCGATAATCGCACCTGAGCGGACAGCAATCTGATCTTGCAACTTTTGCAGTTGTGCTTGGGTGCCGTGATGTAGTACGGCATCAAAATCATCGGTTTCAATGTTTTGAATCACCATAAAACGCTCGGCGATTTCTTTCGGCATTTTAGAAAGATACTTGAGCACAAAGGTATTGTCTTCCAGAACCACAGGCTGACTGCCGACTGCAAAAATTGCAGCCCATTGCTGAAGCTGATCCTGTTCCTGATCCGCTAAAGACAGCACACCTTTTCTTGGCAGTACTACATATTGATTACTTTCACCGGTTGGCCCTTGCAATTCATAATGATGACCAGAGCAAAAAGCAGGGCAAGGCTTCAGATGATATTGAGGAAAAGTTTTTTCAGCCCAAGTATAAAAAATCTCGTATAAAGGCTGATGCGCTGGCTGTGTTGCTGTTGACTGCGTTGCGAAAGGAGTTGCCAGTTTTTTAGCAGAGCAGTGCTGCATCAAACGGTACAGATAAATCGGACCGCCTGCTTTAGGTCCGGTACCGGATAAGCCTTCACCGCCGAAGGGTTGAACACCGACCACGGCCCCGACAATATTACGATTGATGTATAAGTTGCCGACTTCAGCATGTGCAATCACGGTTTGGATGGTCTCATCAATACGGGTATGCAGTCCCATAGTGAGTCCATAACCTTTGGCATTGATCTGTTCAAGCAACTGTTTTAATTGACCATATTTATAACGAATCACATGCAAGACCGGACCAAAAACTTCACGTTGCAAATCATTCAGATTTGGTAATTCAATCAGCGTCGGTGGAATAAAAGTACCTTCGGTTAAAGCTTGATCCTGTTCAGGATTAAACATGAGCTGATGGACGGAATGTCCTTTGCTGCGCATCTGATCAATATGTTTTTGAATATTGCTTTGCGCTTCTATATCAATCACAGGGCCGATATCGGTTTTTAATAAAAACGGATTGCCGACGCGCAGTTGTTGCATCGCGCCTTTCAACATATGAATGACGCTATCTACATTATCTTCTTGCACACAGAGCACACGTAAGGCAGAACAACGTTGCCCGGCACTGTCATAAGCCGAACTCACCACATCAAGAATCACTTGTTCAGTCAAAGCGGATGAATCGACAATCATGGCATTTTGACCGCCGGTTTCCGCAATTAAAGGAATAGGTTGACCAGATTGACTCAGTCTTTGCGCAAGGGTCTTTTGCAAGATTTTGGCCACATCGGTTGAACCAGTAAACATGATCCCCTGAATACGCGCATCTCCACTTAATTGCGCACCGACGGTTTCACCTTGTCCGGGAAGCAGTTGCAAAACATCTTGAGGAATACCGGCTTGCCATAAGATTTGAATCGCTTGTGCAGCAATCAACGGTGTTTGCTCAGCCGGTTTTGCAAGTACGGTATTTCCGGCAACCAGTGATGCTGCAATCTGTCCTGTGAAAATAGCCAATGGGAAATTCCATGGACTGATACATAACACGGGGCCGAGTGGTTGAATCAATGCATCCTGATCCAGATCAATCATTTGTGCAGCATAATAACGCAGGAAGTCGATGGCTTCACGAACTTCTGCAATGGCATTGGCATAGGTTTTACCGCTTTCACGGCACAGTAAAATCATCAATTCCTGTAAACGCGATTGCATTATATCCGCTGCACGCTGTATATAAGCCGCACGTATATTCTTTGGCGTATTTTCCCATTCTGCTTGGGCATCGACTGCATTATCTAATGCCAGATTCACTTGTATAGCAGTTGCTTCTTGCACAGAGCCGACGACATCGGAGTGATTTGCAGGATTTAAAATGGCGATGAGTTCTGAATGTTCATCAGTCAGATTATTTTCGTTACTGAGGTTTTTACCCAAAGCCTGCGCTTGCCATTGCTGCTGACTTAAATCTTGTGCAGTTTGATTCAGCAGCATTAAGTCATGGTCATTGGCTAAATCTAAACCGGCTGAGTTTGGACGAGTATCGCCGTATAAATTGGGTGCGAGAGGGATAGCCGGATGCTTTTGACCAAGCTGTGATTCTTTGGCTGCATTTTTCAAAATTTCTGAATGTGGATTTTCAATCAGGTCTTCAATTCTCAAGGATTTATCTGCAATACGATTCACGAAAGATGTATTGGCGCCGTTTTCCAGTAAACGGCGTACCAGATACGCCAATAGCGTTTCATGATTGCCGACCGGTGCGTAAATACGACAAGGCACGCCCAGTTTATTATCCATTTTATCGCCAACCACTTGTTCGTAGAGTGGTTCACCCATGCCATGCAGACATTGAAACTCATATTGACCGCTGTAATATTGGTTTGGATCGGCCAGATGGTAAATCGTGGCAAGGGTTTGGGCATTGTGCGTTGCAAACTGGGGATAAATCTGCTGTGGGGCAGCCAGGAGTTTTTTGGCACAGGCAATATAAGATAGATCAGTATGTACTTTACGGGTAAATACCGGATAGTCAGTCATGCCATCAATTTGAGCTTTCTTGATTTCGCTATCCCAGTAAGCACCTTTAACCAGACGAATCATCAAACGTTTTTGACTGCGTTTTGCTAAATCCACCACGTAATCAACTACGTTAAAGCAACGTTTTTGATAGGCCTGAATCACAAAACCAATCCCTTTCCAGTCGGCAAGGCTCGGCTCAAAACACAGACGTTCTAATAATTCTAAAGAAATTTCCAGACGCTCAGATTCTTCGGCATCAATGTTTAAACCAATATTGTAGTGTTTCGCCAGTTCCGCCAATTGCAGCACTTTAGGATACAGCTCGTCATGTACGCGGCTGATTTGTGCACGCTGATAGCGCGGATGCAGGGCAGATAGCTTGATCGAAATGCCAGGACCATCATAAACATCTTTGTCTTTAGATGCTTGACCGATGGCATGAATCGCATTGCTATAATCTTGATAATAACGTTCAGCATCATGTTCTGTGAGTGCCGCTTCACCGAGCATGTCATAGGAATATCGGAAGCCTTTGTCTTCTAAAGGTTCTGCATGTTGTAGCGCTTCTTGAATGGTTTCACCAGTAACGAACTGTTCACCCATCATCCGCATTGCCACATCTACCGCTTTACGGATAATGCCGCGACCACTACGTGCCAAAAGCCCGGTCAGTACACTGGATAAACTTTTTTGTTTCGGTGTTTCCATTAGTTTGCCAGTCAGCATGAGACCCCAAGCTGCGGCGTTGACAAACATCAGGCTACTTTGTCCGACATGCTCTTTCCAGTTGCCCTGATTAATTTTGTCGCGAATCAGCAGGTCACGGGTGGCACTGTCCGGAATACGAAGCAAGGCTTCAGCCAGACACATCAGGGCAATGCCTTCTTGAGAGGATAATGAAAATTCTTGCAATAAACCCTGAACGATTCCCGCTTTACCATTCGAGCTTTTACGTTCACGCAGGGTATGGGCAAGGTTGAACGCCAAGTCATAAATACGCTGGTTCAATTGTTCAGAAATCTCGCTATGTTCAAGCAGGTTTTCAACACACTCAGGTTCCGCACGGCGCCAAGCGGTATTAACCTCAACTTCATAATCATTCTTTTCTTTGAATTCAGTAATATATTCAAAGTGAGGTTTCGCCAGATTGAGGCGGGTTTCTGTATCCATCATATTCATGCCAACGTCCTGTGACTGCCAATTTTTTTGTTGAGTCAAATACCTTATATAATTTATGATTACAGAAAGGATGCCGAATAACTCACTATAATTTTTATTCATTTTAGAGAATAATTCAGATGACAAGCCCGATTTTTACATTGGACAGAACAGATATCAAAATTTTAGATATTCTGCAAAATGATGGACGAATTTCAAATATCAAAATCGCTGAAGCGGTGAATTTATCAGCCACTGCGGCGCTGGCACGGGTACAGAAGTTAGCCAAAGATGGTTTTATTTTAGGCTATGAAGCCAAGTTGAATCCTGACATGCTGAATGCCAGTTTTGTGGTGTTTGTGGAAATTTTACTGGATAAAACCACACCTAATGTATTGGAGGAATTTTCTGAGGCGATCATGCAATATCCTGAAATTGTGGAATGCCATATGATTAGCGGCGGTTTCGATTTCGTGGTGAAAATTCGCTGTGCCAATATGGAAGAGTTCCGCAGAATTTCGGGACAAGTGCTCTGGCAATTGCCGGGAGTAAAAGAAACACGAAGCTATCCGGTGATGGAAGTGATTAAAGAAAGCTCAAAAATTCATCTTAGAAGTAAAGGACAAAAATAGAAGCAGTAAAAAGGGGCTTAAGCCCCTTATCTTTCAATAAAACTCAAGTAGAAATCATCTGAGTTTTATTAGGAATTTTCAGTTTGAGCCGGTATTCCATTTTTTAACTCAGCCATTTCTTTTTTATACAAATCATCCGCCTGTTCAAAACGTTGCAATACTTCCTGAGAAGGCATTTTTTCAAGCAAACTCACCACAACAATGCCCACGAATGACAGAATAAAGCCCGGAATAATCTCATAAAGTCCCGTATTGGCCAGGGTGTTCTTCCACAAAATAACTGTTAAAGCACCGATAATAATTCCAGCAATCGCGCCGTTTAAGGTCATACGTTTCCAGAATAAGGACAGGATAATCAGCGGGCCAAAAGCAGCACCAAAACCTGCCCATGCATACGCAACAAGACCAAGCACTTTACTGTTCGGGTTGCTTGCAAGTGCAATAGCAAGAACAGCAATCGCTAAAACCATCAGGCGTCCTACCCAGACCAATTCCTTTTGTGACGCATTTTTGCGTAGAAATGATTTATATAAATCTTCAGTCAAGGTACTTGAACAGACCAAAAGCTGACAACTCAGCGTACTCATTACTGCGGCTAAAATGGCAGCCAAAATAATACCGGCAATCCATGGGTTAAACAGAATTTTAGTCAGTTCCATAAAGATCGTTTCTGGATTTTGCGAAACGACTGAAGATAATTCGGGGTGTTGCTGGAAATAGGCAATCCCGATATAGCCTGCACCAATCGCACCCGCTAAGCACATAATCATCCAGCTCATGCCAATACGACGTGCAGCAGGAATCGTCTTCACAGAATCGGCTGCCATAAAACGCACCAGTATATGCGGCTGACCAAAATAGCCTAAGCCCCAAGCTAGAGAAGATAAAATCGCAACGGTACTTAAACCTGAAAGCATATTGCTGGCGTGTGGTCGAGCAGTTTCAATCACGGTTGCAAAATGTTGACTGTGATCACCCAGTGCGAGATAAGCCATAATCGGGGTTAAAATTAAGGCGAAAATCATCAATCCAGCTTGAAAAGTATCGGTCCAGCTAATTGCAAGAAAGCCACCGATACACACATAGCTAATGGTCGCAATGGCACTGATCCAAAGCGCAGTGGTGTAAGTCATACCAAAAATACTTTCAAATAATCGAGCACCTGCAACCATGCCAGAAGCACAATAAATCGAGAAAAAGACCAGAATTACGAGAGCTGAAATAATCCGCAGCACACGTTTACGATCCGCAAAACGACTGGTGAAATAATCCGGTAGGGTTAACGCATTATTTTGAACTTCGGTATGCACACGTAAGCGACCTGCAACCAGCAGCCAATTCAGCCATGCACCGATAATCAAACCAATGGCAATCCACGCTTCAGATAAGCCTGACAGATAAATTGCTCCGGGCAGGCCCATGAGCAGCCAGCCACTCATATCGGATGCACCTGCTGAAAGTGCAGTAACAACACTCCCTAGACTACGCCCACCCAAAATATAATCTGAAAAGTCGGTGGTCGCCTTATAGGCATATAGCCCAATTCCGACCATAGCGATGATATAAAAAATAAATGTGATTAATGTCGGGTTCAGTTGACTCATGTGCTCATCCTTCTGTCCTTATGCATTCATCTATCCGAGATGAATTTTTATACTGGTCCTGTAAGGCGCTGATTCAAACATAAAATTGAAATTACGTTCTGTTACATTTCGAGGGGATTTATTAGCATATTGTGTAGCGGAATGTATTTTTAGATACAATTAATAAAAAATTAAGAAAATTAATCAATTATAAGTAGGGCGCTTAATATCATTTATAAGGTCAATTTAAAGGCTGAATGTGAATTGAAGATCGGCGTTAAAGATTCTTGAACTTAATTTTTTGATGAGAAAAATTGAAAGTGGGAAAGGTAGTTACAAGCCCTTACACTAGCTACAAAGTCGATGTGTTTGCTCATAGCGCATTGCCAAATAAATATCTTTTTACAATATTTAAAATAGAGCAAAGGTTTAATATTTTTTTAATTGCACAATTGTGGTGCATAAATGTGAGTATATCTAAAGTGTCTATGATTCAACTGGATAATACAAGAATAGAACGTGATTTGTTGGGAGCAAAGGAAGTTCCCGCAGCATGTTATTACGGCATTCATACTTTACGTGCTTTAGAGAATTTTCAAATCTCTAATCAGAAAGTCGGAAATCATCATCATTTTATTCGTGCTTTGGCGCAGGTTAAAAAAGCTTCGGCACAAACCAATTTAAAATTTAGCAAGATTTCTGAACAAGTCAGCCACGCGATTCAGTTTGCATGTAATGAATTAATCGAATCTCCAGAAAAATGGAGTCATGCTTTTCCTTTAGATGTTTATCAAGGCGGAGCAGGTACCTCTATTAATATGAATACCAATGAAGTACTGGCCAATATTGCATTAGAGCATTTGGGTTTTCATAAGGGGCAATATGATCATATTCACCCGAATGATCATGTCAATAAATCGTAGTCGACCAATGATGTGTATCCTACGGCTTTACGTTTAGCGACTTATTATAGTTTGGATGATCTTTTAACCCAGATTCAAAAGCTGATTGATACTCTACATATAAAGGTTGCAGAGTTCCAGTTTGTTTTAAAAATGGGCCGCACCCAATTACAGGATGCAGTTCCGATGACTTTGGGACAAGAGTTTAGTGCTTTTGCAACGTTATTAAAAGAAGATATCCGTTTAATTCAGCGTACCCGCGAACTTTTACTGGAAGTGAATTTGGGTGCTACCGCTATTGGGACGGGAGTGAATACCCCGAAAGGCTATGCGAATGAAGTCATCCAGTCTTTGCATAAAATTACCGGACTCAACTTAATTGGGGCGGAAGACTATGTGGAAGCCACCAGTGATTGTGGCGTCTTTATTATTTTATCGAGTACGCTTAAACGACTTGCAGTGAAACTTTCAAAAATCTGTAACGACTTACGCTTGTTGAGTTCGGGTCCACGTACCGGTCTAGCCGAAATTCGCTTACCTGAATTGCAAGCCGGCTCATCAATTATGCCTGCCAAAATCAATCCGGTGATTCCTGAAGTGGTGAATCAGATTGCTTATAGAGTGATAGGGAATGATTTAACGGTAACCATGGCTGCAGAAGCCGGGCAATTACAGTTAAACGTGATGGAACCGGTCATCGCGATTGCAATTAATGAATCGATTGAATTGTTGACACAAGCCATTTCGAGTTTGGATCACAAATGTATTCAGGGCATTCAAGCCAATGAGCAGGTGTGTTATGACGCAGTAATGCGAAGTGTGGGTATTGTGACTTTACTCGATCCAATTTTAGGACATGCCAAATGTGATGAAATTGGCAAGCAATGTATTGCGGAAAACAAGATCATTCAGCAGGTCGTCTTAGAGCAGGAATTACTGACCCAAGAACAGTTAGATGAAATCTTTGCCTTTAGCAATCTGGTTTCAGAAGTGACCGCACAACATGAGCTTTTCGCACAAGTGAGTTAATTCGCTCTGTGCAAAAATTTAACCGCCAGATGAGCAAAAAGGCAGCAGGTTAAAATCGCTGCCTTTTTATGAAAAATAATGCTGAAGATAAAGCAGCGCAGGGTTAAAATAGTCATGATTTTTTAATCATTGTAATGCTTATATTGAATAAACTCGCTGGACTATTTACAGGTTCAAAACTGTTTAAAAGTTCCAAGCCATCTGCTGAACAACTTTTTCTAGAAGAAAATGATATCCGGTTCCATCCAGAACAGGGCTATATCGTCGATGGTGTTGTGGTTAATGAACTGTCAGAACGGCTGT
>Ga0366751_1091_pt1 | contig 14298 bp, 7 predicted proteins | sample BONcelHN113001D5_FD_207087 | JGI IMG/M metagenome (GOLD analysis project Ga0366751, IMG submission 207087) | Enriched cells from coal bed in the Powder River Basin, Montana, United States - BONCAT cells N11 rep1 HSBNCT.N11.300.1.D5 ...
GTCCGGCTCCACCTTGGCGAGACCAGCATGAGCATCCCTTTTTCCGTATTGCTGCACGACCATCGGGACCCGCGCATGACCGATAACGATAGCGGCCGTTTGTCTTGGGTAATAGCAGAAATCCGCGAGACGCTGCAGCGTTCCCGGCGGGCCTTGCTAGAGGCGGTCACGCAGGATGCCGAGTCCAGAACCACCTCGCTGTATCATGCGAAAACCCATTTGCATCAAGCGCATGGCGCACTGCAAATGGTCGATCTCGATGGCGTGACGATTGTCACCGACGCCATCGAACAATTGCTGGAACGGTTGGCGTGCGCGCACATCGCGCTCACGCCGCAGCATGCCGAGATCGTCGGCGATGCGTATCAGGCACTGCTGGAATACCTGGAACATGTGCTGTCGGGGATGCAACAGCAAGCGTTACGGCTGTATCCGTATCACAAGGCGGTGCTGGAAGCGCTTGGCGCACCCCGCATTCATCCGGCCGATTTGTTCTTTGCGCAACTGGCGGAGCCGCTCGAGTTGCCTGCGATGGAAGGCAGCCGCCTGCCGCAAGCGCTGCCGCCTGCCGGGTACGCGGGGTTGCGGCAGCGTTTCGAGATGGGATTGCTGCCGTTTCTGAAAAATAGCGATCCGGCGTCCGAAGCGCGCGGTGCAACAGCCATGCGCGCAGTCATTGCCGAAATCGAACAGGCGCAAACCGCACCGCAAGCGCGCACATTCTGGTGGGTCATGCAGGGCTTTGCCGAGGCGGTATGTTGCGGCCAGATCGTCAGTGGACGTTTGGTCAAGCAATTGTTCGCGTTGCTCAATTTGCAGATCCGGCATCTGGCGCAAGGCTCTCAGGCCGCGCCGGGGACTTTACTGGGCGATGCGTTGTTTTTCATCGCGCAAATCGAGCAGCCTGCTGCCGCCGCCCAACGGATACGCGACGCGTATCGGATCGAAGCATCGCTCCCGGCCGATTACGAAGTGCGGCATTACGGCCAAATCGATGCCGAAGCGCTGGGTGTCGCCAAAGACCGTTTATCGCAGGCCAAAAGCCTGTGGAGCCGGATTGCCGGCGGCGAAGCCGGTTCTGCCGAATCTTTCGAGCGCGAAATGAAAACACTGGCGGCGGCCAGTGAAAAACTGAATTCGCGTTCGCTTGCCAAATTGTTGCGTGAACTCAACGGCATCGCCCGCCATGCTGCGCATTCCGCACCGCAGCACAGTCTCTGCCTGGAGATGGCGACCGGCTTGTTATTCGTCGAACATGCGCTGGATAACATCAGCCATCTGGGCGCTGATTTTTCCGGTCGTGCCGATGCGCTGTCCTGTCGCCTGATTTCGATTGTCGCCGGCGAACCGCCGGCCGCATCCGCACAATGGCTCGACGAACTGTCCGAACAGGCGCAGCAAAGACAGACCCTGTGCGTGCTGGCGACCGAAATGCAAGCCAATGTGCGTCAGGTAGAGAAATCGCTGGAGGAATTTTTTTCCAATCCAGCCAAAAAAGACTTGCTACCCTCTCTGGAGCCGGTGCTGCATCAGATTGCCGGCGCGCTGGCGCTGCTCGAGCAAAATGATGCGCTATCCGCAGTCGAACGGATTCAGTCGGTGGTGCGCGGTTTCGCCGCCAGCCTGCCGGATGCGCCGCCCGACCGGCTCGCGTACCAAAGTGTCGCGCGCAACGTCAGCGCTCTGGGATTCTTTCTGGAAATGCTGGCGGTCAATCCGCAGGCTGCGCGCAATCGCTTCAGCTTCAATGCGCAGGAAGGCATCTTCGATGCGGATCTGTTCGAGAAATCGCACCCGATTGCGATCGTCGCTACGGCAGGCGACGGCAACCGATTGGCGGCCGATGCGCAAGGTGCGGGCAGCGCGGCACAGTCTGCGGTTGCATCGGCGATGCATGCGACGACGGCCGGCGGCGACGATGCTGACGTGGACGTGGACGTGGACGTGGACGTGGACGTGGACGTGGACGTGGACGTGGACGCGGACGCCGGGGTCGATGCTGAACTGCTGGAAATTTTCATCTCGGAAGCGCAGGAAGTACTGGCTTTCGTGAGCCAGACTTTGCCGCTGTCGCGTCAGGATAGTCAGAGCCAGGAACATCTGGCGAGCTTGCGGCGTTCCTTTCATACGCTCAAGGGCAGCGGCCGCATGGTCGGCTTGCATGCATTCGGCAATGCGGCCTGGGGTATCGAGCAGGTAATGAATCTCTGGCTGTCGGAGGCGCGCCACGCCAGCGCCGCGCTCACCGCGTTGCTCGATATGGCAGTAGAAGAAATGCAGGCCTGGGTGGCGGAAATCAAACTGCACGGACAATCAGCACGCAGCGCGGATGCGCTGGTGCAGGCGGCCGAACGCGTCAGGAACGATCAGATGCCGGATGCATCGGAAGCCGCAACGATGCCGCCTGAATTGCCTGTGCGATCGGTTGCTGCTGCGGAGGAATTGCCGTCAGATCTGCATGCCGAACCCGATCTGGCGCAGTCGCAGCCGCCAAAAGAGTGCAGCGAAGATGCGGCAATTGCGTGCCAGCAGCCGCCGGTGTCGATGCCAGAGTCTGCCGCCGCTGTGCCGGATGCGCGTGAGCCGGTCCCCGCTGCCTGCGTGATCGAATTCCTGCCCAGCGCTGCGCTGCCGGCGCGGCCCGACGATAGCGTCAAAAGAATCGGCGATATCGAGGTCAGTGTGCCGTTGCACACTATTTATCTGGCCGAAGCCGATCAAATCGTGCGTCTGCTGGCGAACGATTTTTCAGAGTGGCGCCATGAAGTGCCGCGCACTGTCAGCGCGGAAGCGATCAATGCCGCGCATTCGCTGTGCGGCAGCTCCGCCACGGTCGGCTTCAAGGGCTTGTACGATCTGGCGCGGGCGCTGGAAAACCTGTTGCAGCATCTGGCGCGGCAGCCGGCGCTGCTGAAAACCGAAGAGTTCGATGTTCTCGATCAAAGCGTCGCCCATTGCAAGTCGATGTTGCAGACTTTCGCGGTGGGCGAAATGCCGCCGCTACCGCGCTCGCACATCCGGCTGCTCGAAAGCATGCACCGCACGCTCAGGCAGCGGCGTGCGTCGGCGGCTGGCGATGCGGTAACGGAAGCTGCACCGCAGGACGCGCTTGCAGCGGCAAGATTGCCGTCGCTGCAGGCGTCTGCCAGCAGGACGCCGCAACACGATGCAATCGATGCCGATCTGGTGCCGGTATTTATCGAAGAAGGGCGCGATTTGCTGCCGGAAATCGGCCGTTTGCTGCGCGCCTGGCAACAAGCGCCGGCCGATGCAGGTGTACCGCAGGCGTTGCTGCGGGCGTTGCACACGCTCAAGGGGAGCGCCCGCATGGCAGGCGCAATGGTGCTGGGGCAGCATGCACACGATATTGAAACCCGCATCGATGCATTGATGCGGGCCGGTGCGCCGGCCGCGCTGGCGCTGGAAGAGCTGCTGGCCAGCCACGACTACAGCCTCGAACTGTTTGAGCAACTGCAGCATCCTGCATCCGCTGCAGCAAGCGCGGCAGCGGATGCGAACGGATTGATGCCAGCCGGCGTTGCGGTCGTGCCGCCTGCAGTTGCACCGCTGGTGCGGGTGCGTGCCGATATCATCGACCGGCTGGTGAATCAGGCCGGCGAAGTGTCGATTTCGCGCTCCCGTCTGGAAGCGCAGGTCGATACCGCACGCAGTGCATTGGCGGAATTGACTGCGAACGTCAGCCGCCTGCGCAGCCAGTTGCGGGAGATCGAGATGCAGGCTGAATCGCAAATCCTGTCGCTGATGCCGCAGTCGACCGATCGCGAATTCGATCCGCTCGAATTCGACCGCTTCACGCGGCTGCAGGAACTGACCCGGATGATGGCCGAGAGCGTCGGCGATGTCGCCAGCGTGCAGCAGAGCCTGGCGCGTACGGTGGAAGACGCCAGCACCGATCTGGCCCGTCAGGCCCGCCTGACGCGCGATTTGCAGCAGGATTTGATGCAGGTGCGCATGGTGCCGTTTGCCAGCGTGTCGGAGCGCTTGTACCAGGTTGCACGTCAAGCGGCCAAGGACGTCCGCAAACGGGTCAATCTTGAAATTAGCGGTGGGGCGGTCGAGATCGATCGCAACGTGCTGGAAAAAATGGCGGCGCCGTTCGAGCATTTGCTGCGCAATGCGATTGCGCACGGAATCGAAGCGCGCGAGCAGCGCCGCGCACTGGGCAAGAATGACATCGGCGAATTGCTGCTGCAGGTGCGCCAGGACGGCAATGAAGTCGTGATCCGTTTTTCCGACGACGGCCAGGGGCTCGATCTGGCGCAGATTCGTGCCAAGGCCAGAAGCGTCGGCTTGCTCGGCATGGATAGCACGATTTCCGATGCCGATGCGATGGAGCTGGTTTTTCAGCCCGGCTTTTCGACTGCGGCCGAAATCACCGCGCTGGCCGGACGCGGTGTCGGCCTGGATGTCGTGCAGGCAGAAGTGGCCGCGCTGGGCGGACGGGTAGCGATCAGTTCGACTGCCGGGCAGGGCGCTTGTTTCACCATGCATTTGCCGTTGACGCTGGCCGTGATCCAGGTGGTTTTGCTGCGGAGCGGCGGCAAAACCTATGCACTGCCTTCGGCGCTGGTCGAGCAGGTGCAGCAACTGAAAAGCCAGGTGCTGGCCAGCGCCTACAACGAGGCCGGCATATTCTGGCAGGGCGACCGGGTCGCATTGCATAACCTGTCGAGCTTGCTGGCGGATAATGCGGCGGTCCCTCTGGCGCAGCAGTATTCGCCGCTGATTATTTTGCGCAGCGGCAATGACCGGATGGCGATCCATGTCGACAAAGTACTCGGCAATCGCGAAGTGGTAGTCAAGAATATCGGCCCGCAGCTGTCGCGCATGGTGGGAATTGTTGGTGCGACCGTACTCGGCAGCGGCGAAATCGTGCTGATCTTGAATCCAGTCGCGCTGGCATTGCGCGCGGGCCGGGTTGACCAGTGCGGTGCAGACCCGCTGTCAAGCGAAGGCAACGACGGGCTGGGCGCAGTGGCTGATCTGCCTGCTCTTTCGGATGCGCGGCAAGCGCCGGCGCAACCAGTAGCGGGCTTGCGCACCCAGCGCATCGTGATGGTGGTTGATGATTCATTGACGGTGCGCCGGGTCACGCAACGCTTGCTGACGCGCGAAGGGTATCAGGTCGCGCTGGCCAGGGATGGCGTGGATGCGCTGCAGCAGTTGCAGAGCATCACGCCGCACGTGATGCTGGTCGATATCGAAATGCCGCGCATGGATGGCTTCGATTTGATCCGCAACGTGCGCAGCGACGAGCGCACCCGCAAGATCCCGATCATCATGATTACCTCGCGTACCGCCGACAAGCACCGCAATTACGCGATCGAACTGGGCGTCGATGCCTATTTCGGCAAGCCGTTTCAGGAAGACGTGCTGTTGCAAGCGATTGCGGCCCATACCGGGTCGGCAATACCGGCGGGCTGAGGCGATTTTTGAGTGCACATATACACCGCATGGTATTTTTAAGGCGGCAATAAAAAAATGCGGTAAATGGCATATTTTTGCTTATACCCCCAATAATTTTCTGATTCTGTCAGAGCGGTCGATGCTGCCGAATGCATCTTTTGGCAGCGCAATGGCGCGTTGGGAAGTGCGTTTTATGGGTGTGCGGCTCTTGCGCTAGGATGAAAACAACGGCGGCATGCGGCGCGATTGTTCGCGCAACTGGCGTTTGGCGGCCGCATATTCCGGATAGATCGACGCCACCGTGGCCCAGAAGCGCGGGCTATGGTTCATTTCGCGCAGATGCGCGAGTTCGTGCGCAATCACATAGTCGATCAGCGCCAGCGGAAAATGGATCAGACGCCAGTTGATGCGGATTTTTCGTTGCGTGGTGCAGGAACCCCACAAGGTTTTGGCCGAGCTTAACGCGAAAGAATGGTAGCTGGCGCCGAGTTTTTCCGCATAGTGCGGCAGGCGCTGGCCGAACAGTTGCCTGGCTTGCGCCTGCAGCCAGCGCTGCAGATGGGTTTCCAGTTGCTGCTGGCTGGTGTCGGGCGGCAGATGCAGATGCAATTCGCCAGCGATTGCATCGAAGTCGATGCGCATGGTGCGCGTATTCCAAATCTTCAGTTTCAGGTGCGCCCCCAGATAAGGCACCAGGCTGCCGTCGCCCCACAGCGACCGGATATGCTGCGGCTGCAGCGCGCGTTCGCGGCGTTGCTGCAGTTTGCCAACGATCCAGTGTTGCTTGTCGCGAATCGCATTCTCGATGGCAGCCAGGCTCAGCTTGCTGGGCGCACTGACGCGCAAGCCATGATCGTCGATCAGGAAGCCGATCGAGCGGCGCTGCGAGCGGCGCAATGCGTATTCGAGCAGCTGGCTGTCGAGGGCAATGCTGCGCAGCACCGCAGCCCGGTCGATTTTCTGTCCGGTTTTGTTCTGGAGTGGCATCGTGTATCGCGTTATTTCGTATGACCGGGTTGCGCGGGCTTATTTTTCGCCGTAAGCGGCCGGCGATATGACGCGCATTTCGGTTTCGATCCAGTTTTCCACCAACTGCAGCAAGCTGTCCGGGGTGTGGCCCTCGGGCGAAATCGGCGCTCCGATCGAAACCGTGATGGTGCCGGGGTGCTTGACGAATGCATTTTTCGGCCAGCATTCGCCGGAATTGAGCGCGATCGGCACCACCAGTGCCTTGGTCTGGATCGCCAGCCGGGAGCCGCCGCTTTTGTATTGCCCTTTTTGTCCGACCGGGATGCGCGTGCCTTCCGGGAACATGATGATCCACTGGCCGTCGGCCAGGCGCTTCTTGCCTTGCGTGACGACTTGCCTGAAGGCATTCTTGCCGCTGCTGCGATCGATCGGGATCATCCGCAACAATCCCAGCGCCCAGCCGAAGAACGGCACGTACAGCAGTTCCTTCTTGAATACGAATACCAGCGGACGCGGCATCATGCACAGTAAAAAAATCGTTTCCCAGGCCGACTGATGCTTGGGCATCAGGATCACCGGCGCATCCGGCAGGTTTTCCCAGCCCTTGAAGCGGTAATCGATGCCGCACACTACTTTCGCCAGCCAGATCGCGAATACATTCCAGCGCGAAGTGACGTAATAGCGCTGGTTATACGGCAGCGGCGCGGCCAGCAGGCATACGCAAGCCCAGATCGGGGTTACCAGCAGAATTATCAGGGCAAAAAGCAGTGAGCGCAAAAACAGAACGGTACGACGTAACATCGGTTCCCCAGAGGAGTAAAGGATTCAGGCAGAGGCCGGGACTGCGGCGGCATCTGCATCTGCGGCATCGAGCAAGCCGGCGACTGCCGCCGCCAAGTCCGGATAGATCAGCGTATCGGGCGGCAAGCCGCCGGCGGCCTGGGTTTGGCTGCCTTTGCCGGTCAACACCAGATGCGCAATGCAGCCGCAATTGAAGCCGGCTTGCAGGTCGCGCAGCGAATCGCCGATATTGGGAATGCCTTTCAGGCTGAGGTCGTAGCGCCGGGCGATTTCCACGAACATCCCGGCCTTCGGTTTGCGGCAATCGCAATTGTCGACTGCCGCATGCGGGCAAAAGAAAATCGCATCGATTTCGGCGCCGACTTCCTGCGCCGCCATATGCATTTTCTGATGAATCGCATTCAGCGCATTCATGTGGAACAAGCCGCGCGCGATGCCGGACTGGTTGGTGCAGACCACTACCCGGTAGCCGGCCTGGTTCAGGCGTGCGATCGCTTCCAGCGAGCCGGGAATCGGCCGCCATTCGTCGGGCGATTTGATGAAGCTGTCGGAGTCGAAATTGATGACGCCGTCGCGGTCGAGAATGATGAGTTTCATCGCGGCCTCCTTCATTTAAGCCAGTTTCGAGATGTCGGCGACCCGGTTCATCATCGCGTGCAATGCGGCCAGCAGCGCGATACGGTTATTGCGCAGTTGCAAGTCGTCGGCCATCACCATCACCGCGTTGAAGAACGCATCGACATCGTCGCGCAATTCGGCCAATAGTTTCAGCGTGCGGCTGAAATCGCCAGCGGCGAACGCTGCGTCCACCTGCGGTTGCAATGCGGTCATTGCCTCGTACAGCGCCTGCTCGGCGGCTTCGCTCAGCAGATTTTTCTGCACGGCGCCGGGCGCGATTTCGGTTTTTTTCAGGATGTTGGTGATGCGCTTGTTGGCTGCGGCCAGCGACGCCGCCTGCGGCAGCGCGGCGAACGCTTGCACCGCTTCCAGGCGTTCGATGATGTTGTCCAGCGTATCCGGGTTTTGTGCTACCACCGCTTCGATCTCGTTCGGCGTGAAGCCGCGTTCGCGCAACAGGCCGCGCAAGCGTTCCAGCAGGAAGACGGTGATATCGGCGGTGGCGAGCTTGAAGTGGGCGTTGTAGGCGAACAGTTCGGCACTATTTGACAGCAGCGCATGGAGCGACAGCGGCAAGCGTTTTTCCAGCAGCATGCGCAATACGCCGAGCGCATGGCGGCGCAGCGCAAACGGGTCCTTGTCGCCAGTCGGATGCAGGCCGATGCCCCAGATGCCGACCAGGGTTTCGAGCTTGTCGGCCAGCGCTACCGCGGTGCCGGTCTGCGTGGTGGGCAGCGTATCGCCGGCGAAGCGCGGCTGGTAATGCTCGGAAGCTGCCAGCGCGACTTCTTCGTGCTCGCCGTCGTGCCGCGCATAGTAAGTTCCCATGATGCCTTGCAGCTCGGGAAATTCACCCACCATGTCGGTCAGCAGATCGGTTTTCGCCAGCAGCGCGCCGCGTTCGGCCAGCGCGACATCGGCGCCGAGGGTTTGCGCAATCTGCCCGGCCAGCGTCTTGACGCGCTCGGTGCGCTCGGCTTGGGTGCCGAGCTTGTTGTGGTACACCACGTTGGCCAGGCTTGGCAGGCGTGCGGCCAGGGTTTTTTTCTGGTCTTGCTCGAAGAAGAACTTGGCATCCGACAGACGCGGCCGCACCACACGCTCGTTGCCGCCGATGATGTGTTGCGGGTCCGACGTTTCAATGTTGGAGACGATCAGAAAGCGCGAGCGCAGCTTGCCGTGGCTATCGGTCAGCGCAAAATATTTCTGGTTGGTCTGCATGGTCAGGATCAGGCATTCCTGCGGCACGCTCAGGAATTGCGGCTCGAAATGGCATTCATAGACCACCGGCCACTCGACCAGTGCGGCAACTTCGTCCAGCAGGCTTTCCGGCATCAGCACGCGGTCGTCGCCGGCCTTGTCCTGCAACGCCGCGCGAATTTTTTCCTTGCGGTCAACCGGATTGGCAATTACCTTGCCTTGCGCTTCCAGCGTGGCTGCATAGCTGGCGGCATCAGGGATGCTGATTTCGCCGGCAGTCAGGAAACGGTGGCCGAGCGTTTGCGCACCTGCAGCCAAGCCGAGGGCGGCGACTGGCACTACCGTGCTGCCGTGCAGCGCGACAATTTTGTGCGCCGGCCGCACGAACTGCACGGTGCTACCGTCAGGACGCTGATAACTCATCTGTTTGGGAATCGGCAATTTTGCAATTGCATCGTCTAGCGCAGCTTGCAAAGCGCTGTGCAGCGCCGAACCCGGCACCGTGTGGGTGTAGAAAAAGCTTTCGGACTTGCCGTCCGGCGCGCGTTCCAGCGCATCGATGCCGATGTCAAAGCCCATCGCGGCCAGTTTCTTGGCCAGCGGCGCGCTCGGCTGGCCGGCGGCGTCGAGCGCGACCGCGACTGGCAGCACTTTTTCGCGCAGCGATTTGTCCGGCGAGGTGGCGCGCACCTGGGTGATCGCGACCGCCAGCCGGCGCGGCGAAGCAAAGGTGGTTGCGACCGAATCGGCAGTCAGGAAATCGCGTGCCTGCAGGCCGTTGACGATCCCGGCGGCGAACGCATCGCCCAGCTTGGCCAGCGCTTTCGGCGGCAGTTCTTCGGTAAGCAATTCGACTAACAGTGTCTGGTTCATTTTTTTTGCGATCGTCCCGGTTGGCCCGGGAAGCGAGTATTCAGTGATTGGTAGGGTGGCCACATCGTGTCCACGTTGTGCCGACAATGCAGCCGTGCTACGCCGCCTGGCGGCCGTCGCCGCACATCGGGAAGCCGAGCTTCTCGCGCGAATCGAAGTACGCTTGCGCGACGCCGCGCGACAGATTGCGGATGCGGCCGATGTAGGCGGCGCGCTCGGTGACTGAAATCGCGCCGCGCGCATCAAGCATGTTGAAGCTGTGCGCGGCTTTCAGGATCATTTCGTAGGCCGGCAACGTCAGCGGCACTTCCAGCAGGCGCTTGGCTTCGGCTTCGTAATTGGAAAACAGCGAGAACAGGAATTCGGTATTCGCGTATTCGAAGTTGTAGGTCGATTGCTCGACTTCGTTTTGGTGGAACACGTCGCCGTAAGTCAGTTTCTTGGTGATGCCGTGCTCTTCCCATTCAGTCCAGACCAGGTCGTAGACGTTTTCCACCCCTTGCAGATACATCGCCAGCCGTTCGATGCCGTAAGTGATTTCGCCCAGCACCGGTTTGCAATCGAGTCCGCCGACTTGCTGGAAATAGGTGAATTGCGTGACTTCCATGCCGTTGAGCCAGACTTCCCATCCCAAGCCCCACGCGCCCAGAGTCGGGTTTTCCCAATCGTCCTCGACGAAGCGCACGTCGTTTTGCTGCAAGTCCAACCCCAGCGCCTTGAGCGAGCCCAGATACAGTTCCAAGATGTTTTCCGGCGCCGGTTTCATCACCACCTGGTATTGATAGTAATGCTGCATGCGGTTCGGATTTTCGCCGTAACGGCCATCCTTGGGGCGACGCGACGGCTGCACATAAGCGGCGCGCCACGGTTCCGGGCCGATCGCGCGCAGGAAAGTCGCGGTGTGCGACGTGCCGGCCCCGACTTCCATGTCGTACGGTTGCAGCAGCGCGCAACCTTGCGCGTCCCAGTATTTTTGCAGCGTCAGGATGATTTGTTGGAATGTAAGCATGTTGTGATTGCCTTGCGGCACGGCAGCGCGCCGTGCATAGGTAAGTGAGTTCGCCAAATTAGCGATTTTAGCGGGTTTTAAGCTGAAAACGGCAGATGTCCTCGGGTTAGCTGCGACAAACGCAGCAATTGATTGCGAATTTTCTTTGAATGGGGTTTGCGCGCTTATCCATCGATGCGCGGCGACGCTGCACGATTGCGGTGGTCGTTGCGGTTTTTGCGGCTGCCCAGCCAGCCCGCAAGAAGCGCCAGTGCGGCCAGCGCCAGCATGACTGCATTGCCAGCCAGAATATACGGTGTCATGCCCTGCATCCCTTGTACGGTGGCCGACAGCGTGCCGCGCTGATAATGCGGCAACTGTGCGCTAACCCGGCCTTGCGGGTCGATCACCGCCGTGGTGCCGGTATTGGTGGCGCGCAACATCGGGCGGCCGGTTTCGAGTGCGCGCATTTGCGAGATTTGCAGATGCTGCGGCAGCGCGATGGTGTCGCCGAACCAGGCGATGTTGGAAACGTTGAGCAGCAGGGTGGCCACCGGCGCGCCGGCGAAGTGGCTGGCCGCCAGCTGGCCGGCGATTTCTTCGCCGAACAAATCTTCATAGCAGATATTCGGTAGCAGCCATTGGTCCTTGACCGCGAACGGCGCTTGCACCGCCGGTCCGGAGCCAAAGTCCCCCAGCGGGATATGCATCATGTCGACGAACCAGCGAAAGCCGGTCGGGATGAATTCGCCGAACGGCACCAAATGATGCTTGTCGTAACGATATGCGGCAGCCTTCAGCTCCGGCGCAATGCCGATCACGCTATTCGCATAATGCTGCGGATCATCGCTAAGCGGAATGCCGATCGCCAGATGGCTGCCGGAGCGGCGGGCAAAATCGGCCAGCTGCGGCAGGTAGTCGGGCGGCAATTGCTGCTCAAACAGCGGAATCGCGGTTTCCGGCGTCGCGATCAGGTCGGCGGGCGCAGCGGTGATCATTTCCTGATACAGCGTTAGCGAAGCGCTGATCTGTTCGCGCGCGAACTTCATTTCCTGCGCCACATTGCCTTGCAACAGCCGTACCGTGATCGGTTGCCCGGCAGCGCTGGTCCAATGAATCGTTTTCAGGCCGAGGCCGCCCGCCAACAGCATTAATCCCAGCCCCAGCGCCAACACCAGCGCCAGCGGTGCTTTACGGGTCGCAAGCAGGGTCAGGCAACCGGCTATCAACGCGGAAATCCAGGCCAGTCCGTACACGCCGAGCAGCGGTGCATAACCGGCCAGCGGGCTGGCGGTGTGCGCATAACCGGAAGAAACCCAGGGCAGGCCGGTGAAAACCCAGCCGCGCAACCATTCTGTCAGCGCCCATAACGCCGGAAATACCAGCAGCGCCACGCTCGGCGCCGAAGCGTGCCAGCGCCGGCGCAGCCACGCACTCAAGCCGAACGCGAGCGCCGCGTAGCCGCCGAGAAACAGCGCCAGCAGGATTACCGCCAGCGCTGCAATCGGCGCCGCCATGCCGCCGAAATCGTGCATGCTGATATACAACCAGTACACGCCGCATCCGGTCCAGCCGAAGCCGTAGGCCCAGCCGACCAGCGCGCTGCGCTTGCAACTGCCGACGCGCAGCGCGAGCGCCAGCACTGCTGCCAGCGACAGGATTTGGAGCGGCCACAAGCCGAAAGGGGCAAAGGACAGTATGTTGAGCGCGCCGGCCAGCAGCGCCAGGAGTAAAGATCGATAGAGGGGCACGCGATGAGGTCCGGGGTGAGAAATTGCGGGAAAAATGACGCGGAAGGAAACGGAAAACGGCCGGCTTACTGCGGCCGCAATGCAAGCTGCGGGAATCTGCGCCTATTAATGTACTGATGCATGTATTTTTTTATTCGCATGAAAATATTGCGGAAGGCAATGTTTTTTATCGCATACCCCCGTAATATGCAAATTCGGATGCGATGTATTCAAGCTGCCGGCGGCACTTCGGAAGTGCCGAAAATCGACGTGTAAGCCGGATAGAACGAGCAGTACATGATGACGGTCAAGACCACCGACAGCGGCAGCAAGATCGCCATTACGGCCACCGAACTGCCCAACATGAGGACGGCAAGCAGGCTCAGCATGGTCGGAAACACGACGCCGATGATCGCCCATGCGAGCGCGAACGCCATAAACGGCTTGGCAGCGCGCAAGACTGCGAAGAAGCTGTAAAACAGCGCCTTGACTATTCCCATCTTGTGCCATGCGACCAGCGGCGCCGCATACCAGAATGCCATCGAAACCGGTACATACAGCAAGGCGGACAACAGCATTGCCGAAGCCATGTCTGAGTCTTGCACGGTTTTCGCGTCGAGCGCGATCTGGCCGGTCAAAACGTTCCAGAACACGCCGCCATCGATCAGGCTGGACGCGCCAGCCGCCACAGCGGCTGCAAACAGATATACGACGCCCAGTTTCAGCAAATTCCCAATGGCCGGCGAACGAAATCCGGTCAGCAGCAAGCGCGGAGTGATGCGTTTGCCCTGTTCGATGTTGACACAAGCCTGCAGGAAGGCGATCGAAAATGCCGGCACCAGTATCAGCGGCAGCACCTGGCCGAGCAGCGGGATGATGCCGACTGCCAGCATCAGGAACATGTATGCCAAAAATAACATCGACATTTCTGCCGGCTGCTTGCGAAACAGCGCAAAACCCTGTTTCACCCATAGCAAGCCGGTTGTGGCGGGAAGTTTTTCCATGGTCAATACAATGCCGGTGCAGGATGCGCGATGCGCTCGCGCAAGATGCGCTCGAAATGGGTCGGATCGTGCGGCGTGAGCATTTCTGCGGCGCGCGGCTGATGATAGTCGTACAGGCGCGACAGCCAGAAGCGCAATGCTCCGGCCCGCAACATCGGTTGCCAGGCGACTTGCTCGGCAGCGGTAAACGGGCGCACCGCATGGTAGGCGTCGAGCAGCGCGCGCACGCGGGCCGTATCGAGCGCGCCGGTTTCCAGATCGATGCACCAGTCGTTGACCGTCACCGCGACGTCGAATAGCCAGCAATCGCAGCCGGCGAAATAGAAATCGAAAATGCCGCTCATGGTGTCGCCGACGAACATCGCATTGTTGCGAAACAGATCGGCATGAATCGGACCGTACGGCAATTCCCGATACACGGCAGAGCCGGCGAACGCAGACTGAAAATGCATTTCCGCGCGCAAAAGATGCGCGTTATCCGTCGACAGCAGCGGCAATACCAGCGGGCTGGTGGCATTCCACCAGTCGAGACCGCGCAGATTCGGCTGTTGCAGCGGGAAGTCTTGCGCCGCCAGATGCATTTTTGCCATGGTTTTTCCGCCTTGCTGTATGTACCGGTTTCGATGGCATTCTGGTATGCGGCGCCGCTGGTCGCATGGCACAAGATGGGAATAGTCAAGGCGCTGTT